>ERZ1027221.154-NODE-154-length-58646-cov-8.807138_pt1 | contig 58646 bp, 29 predicted proteins | sample MGYA00519267_ERZ1027221 | MGnify/ENA primary metagenome ERZ1027221 (study PRJEB26926, sample SAMN06164533) | human gut metagenome | biome: ENVO:00009003; feature: ENVO:2100002; material: ENVO:00002003 | host: Homo sapiens | place: USA | collected 2012 ...
CCCGCATTTCTATTCCTTTATATACCACTACAATCTTGTGCAGCCGGGTGTTGCCGATGGCACGTTTCACCGTTTTCGTGTCGGGGGAAAATGCTTTCAGGTTTATTTGGGGGATTCTCGTACCAGTCGTAAACTATTGCCATAATGCTTGTATCTTAATGCTTTAAATGTATATGTTTGTTGACCCAAAGGTGTTGTTTTAAAAGTGAACCACTAGAGTCAGCCGGATGAGTGACTGGAGTTGGTAGATCGGCCGACTGAAGTTGTTCGAGTGAATGACTCCAGTCAGTCGTTTCTAAATCGGTACATAAAGGTAGTGATGTTAGTAGGATTTACCTATGAAAATCCTTGGAACAACGCTACCATGCGCTTCGGGCAGGTACTGATGAAGGCAGGGGTGGTGCATCGACACACGGAGTATGGGAATGTGTATCGTGACGGCTGAAAGCTGAAAGTATTCCCTGAAGGGGTACTTTCAGTGTAAAGGCCGATGAATAGGACAGTTGACGGGATATGAAAGAACTGAACGATAGCAATGCAGCTTTGATGTTGGGGGGGGGAGGAATAAGTTTGTTTCTTCAAATTGGGTAGTCGGAATGCTTTATTACAGATTTTCATCTGTAATTTCCAAAAAAGGAATAAATTTGCTCCACATTAATCTTTCTTACTTATACTATGATGAATACAAAAGTAAAATTATTACTGGCCATAATATGGTGTCATCTGCTTCCTGCACTGTCTGCACAAGAGATGATCAACGTACGGCATTATTCAATAGAAGATGGCTTGTCACAAAATATTGTGCAGGATATGCTTCAGGATAATGATGGGTACATTTGGTTGGCTACATGGAATGGACTGGAAAAGTTTGACGGATATACTTTTAAGAATTATAAGTCGTATCCTACAGATGATACAAAACTAAAATACAATAGATTAGTAAGCATTGTCAAAGGAGCCGATGATGCTTTGTGGTGTCATACATACGATGATAAGGTTTATCTATTTGATGTGCGCCAGGAAAAATTCAATGATATTTTTGTCTATCATCCACAGATAGAGGAATGCAAGTTGGTAGAGAAAATGATTCCATTGACAAATGGGATCATATGGATAATAGCTTCTGACGGTAATTTATGGCGTATTGATGAAGCCATGTATAAAAAAGATAAAGGAGTTATGTTCCTTCCTTCCGGTTCTGTTCCGCAACATGGTAACCGTGTTTATTCAGTCGTACGTGATGCTCATGATAATGAATGGGTATTGACTGATAAAGGATGCTTTGTCTATGGAAAACGGGAATTATCGGACAGCCGGAATTTTAATAATGCAATATGTATCGATAATATCCTTTATATGTCTTCTCCGGATGGAGAACTGGTAACGTATACACCGGAAGAAGGAATAAAAGAGATATCCATAAAAGAAACTGATTACGGTATCATAGACTTGTTGGAACTACCCAATGCGAAAATGGGTATTATGACTAATCGGGGTATAATCATCTACGATACTCAAAACAACCATGCAGAAAGCATTTTGGTGAATGAGAATCATCCTGACATACAACCATCTTATCATTTACTTTCAAACAATGGCATACTGTGGATGATTAACGGAAAGGAAAATGTTATCCGGTGTGATTTAAAGCAGAAAAGCATTAGCTTTATAAATTATCCTTTGAGCCAAAAGGAAAAAGCGAATATTTTTATCCATGAGGATAATTACGGACGTATATGGATATTGGCTCCAAATGGCGAATTTTCATTTTACAATCCTATAACGAATGTTTTTGAGCAAGGCTATACGTACATAAATGGAGAACATACATATTATCATGCAACCGGGAGGAAATTTCTGATAGATAATCAGCAAAATATATGGTTAAGCTGTGATTCCGGTGTCGATCAGCTGACCTTCTTAAATGAGAGTTACAGCTACTTCTCTACAGGGCACAATGATAAGATACGCGGGTTGTTTGTTGATTCCAAACAGAGAATATGGGTGGCTGATAAAAGTGAAAGAATAGAAATCTACAATGATAATCATGAGTATTGCGGTAATCTTAGCCGGGATGGGCATTTGGTAAAAGACAAGCAACTTGTTTTTGGTGCGGATATCTATTGCTTTTTTGAGGATGAGCAGCACAGGATATGGATGGGTAGCAGGACAGGAGGAATCTATGTAGCAGTTCCGGAAGCGGGAAAGTTCCGGATTTATCATTTCAAACACAATGAGAAAGATAAAAACTCATTGAGTTCTGATGCTATTTTTTCTATTTGTCAGGATACAAAAGGAAACATTTGGGTTGGAACGTATGGGGGAGGATTGAATGTAGTGGAGGGCAGCTTTCCCAATCTGAAATTTACGCATTATCAAAATGGACTGGAACTCTATCCCAAGAACAAATATCTGAGGGTGCGGAGTCTGCTTTGTACTTCAGCAGGAATAATGCTGGTGGGAACCACTGATGGGCTACTGACTTTTTCTACAAATGCGGATCAATGGGAAAAAATACAGTTTAATCTGAATCAATGCGAAACGAAACGTGCCAATAGTCTTAGTAATAATGATGTAGTATATGTATTTGAAAGCCGTAAAGGAGATATTTATGTAGTTACTCATAGTAGTGGACTAAATCTGGTAAGTTCTAAAGACCTTCTATGTGATAATATCGAATTTATCCATTTGAATAAACTAAATGGATTGCCTTCCGATATGGCTTATACTATTTCAGAAGGGAAAGATAATGAGTTGTGGATTAATTTTGAGAATCATATCTGTAAATATAATCCGGTTGAGAATACTATAGATACTTATGATCGCTTTTATTTCCATTCTCATCTGGCTGTGTCTGAAATACCATTCATCAGGGATAAAAACAATGGAATGTATGTAGCCTTGAACAGGGAAGTTTTATACTTGGATTTGGATAAACTCAAAAAAAGCCAGTTTGCTCCACATATTGTTTTCACGGATGTGAGGACCCGAAAGAATTATAAACAGGAAAGATCTTCTCCTGTTACCAATCGGGAATTAACGCTGGAAAAGGATGAGCGTAATGTCTCAATTACTTTTGCTGCTTTGGATTTTGCAGGTTCGGGGCATTTGCAATATGCCTATCGGCTGAAAAATATAGATGAAGAATGGAACTATATAGGAAATAGCCGTACGGCAAGTTTGGTGAATCTGCCGGCGGGAGACTTTATTTTAGAAGTGAAATCAACGAATGGAGATGGGCTTTGGGTGGAAAATACGGCACAGCTGGCTATTCATGTGAAACCTATCTTCTGGGAGACAGGCTGGGCATGGCTGTTATATATAGCGTTAATAGTAGTGGTAATTCTGGCGATCTCTGCTACTTTTGCTTATATATTTAACTTGAGACGGAAAGTGGACTTTGAACAGCAACTTACCAACTTGAAACTTCGTTTCTTTACGGATATATCTCATGAATTGCGCACTCCCCTAACTTTAATTGCAAGCCCTATAGAAGAGATTATTAATCGGGAGAAATTAAGTGATGAGGGACAGGAAAACATACAGCTTGCAAAGAAGAACACTGACCGTATGCTGCGTCTTATCAATCAATTGCTTGATTTCAGGAAGATACAGAACAACAAAATGAAGTTGTATATTGAGCAGGCGGACGTTGTAACACTGTCTAAAAAAATCTATGATAACTTTACGGGCTTGGCCCATCAGCGGAATATCGATTTCCATTTTGTTTGTCCTTATGATAATTATACTCTTTACACAGATATAGATAAACTGGAAAAAATATTGTTTAATCTACTGTCAAATGCCTTTAAATATACTCCGGATGGGAAGAATATTGATTTGATTCTTGAATTTAAAGAAAAGAACCTGCTTATTAAGGTTAAAGATGAGGGAAATGGAATTGAATTGCATAAAATAGATATGTTATTTAAACGTTTCGAAACCTTGGGACAGACAGACGCTAACTTATCAAGCGGTATCGGGCTTTCTTTGGTAAAAGAATGGGTTGATATGCTGCATGGGACGATTACGGTAGATAGTAAACTGGGGTATGGAAGTACTTTCTCTATTTCCCTGCCAGGAGAACATGAGATTTTTGAGTCCGATAAAAATGTTGAGTTCATTTTAAATGATTCCGAATCTTCAATGCCGATGGATTCCGGCATAACGCAAAATAATGAAGAAGCAGAAGGTATATCGGTTTTAGTAGTGGAGGATAATGAGGAACTGAGACATTTTATGGTGAATATACTTCGGAAAGATTATCACGTGATTGAAGCTGAAAATGGGAAAACAGGGCTGGAGAAAATCAAGTCGAAAATTCCGGATTTGGTTATCAGTGATATTATGATGCCTTGTTTGGATGGCATAGAATTGCTGGAAGAAGTAAAGAAGGACTATAATGTAAGCCATATTCCTTTTGTTTTATTATCAGCGAAAGCTACGTTGGATGACCGCATAAAAGGTTTGGAATATGGGGCGGATGATTATATAACAAAGCCATTCAGTTCCGGGTATTTACGTGCGCGCATTTCTTCATTATTAAAGCAACGCAGCATATTGCGTGAACACTTTATGAAAGAAGTGTTGCCTGTTGCCGGTAAAGAGCCTGTGGTAAATCAGGATGATATTTTGGAAAATTTATCTCCGTCGGTACCGCAAATAACCTCTTATGATGAAGACTTCATTCATAAAATCATTCAGGCTGTGGAAGAAAGGCTTCAAGATTCTGACTTCAAAATCGAAGACTTGGCTGATAGTATGAATATTGGACGTTCTGTTTTCTATAAGAAGGTGAAATCTATTTTGGGGGTATCTCCCATTGAGCTTGTAAAAGATATGAGAATAAAGAGAGCTATACAATTATTGGAAACAGGAAATTACAATATATCCCAGATAGCATACATGAGTGGTTTCTCTTCTTCTCAATATTTTAGTCGGGTATTTAAAGAGTTGAAGAATTGTACTCCGAGTGAATATAAGATAAAGAACTAATATAAATAGTGCACAGAATCACATAAATAATGCACAGGTGTCTGTTCCCCCTGTGCTACCTTTGCCCGCAGAGCAATACGAGCTTAGTGGGCATTTTTTTATATAACAATATTTTAAATGAAAGTACTATGAGAATATTTTTTCTTTGCTGTGTAGCTGTTTTTTCTTTGTTAAGCTGTAAAACAGAAGTCAATGATGTTGGTAATGTTCCGGAACGGGGATTTCATAGCAATCGTCCGGCTAATATTTGGGAAGAATCGTTGGTTACCGGAAACGGTGTGATGGGAGCTATGGTAATGGGAGACCCATACAGGGAATCTATTGTTCTTAACCATGCTTTGCTCTATTTACCTATTCACTCTCCGAGAAAGCCTGTCAGTCAGGGAAAGAACCTGGAGAAGATTCAGCAAATGATGCTGGATGGTAAATTTACGGAAGCTTCTAAGTTTATTGTCGACTTGGCTAATTCCGAGGGGTATCAAGGTAAACACGCAACAGACCTTTTCGTTCCGGCATTTCAATTCAACATTTCAAGTGATACTTCTTCTGTGAAAGAGTATAATAGGACTGTGGATTTTACTACGGGCGAAGTAGAGGTTAAATGGGAGGATAATAATGGAATCTATTCGCGTAAACTATTTATTTCCAGAGCGGACAATGTGATTGCCCTACGGTTATCTTCAAAAAAAGGCTCTATCCATACCACATTGAATCTTTCACAGATAATGAGGCATGATGCAGGCCGTAAGAAGAAATTTACATTAAGTGAGAAGAACTGCATTGATAAAGTTGAATCCGGTGTAATGGAAAACGGACTTTATTTTAAAGCATGGTACGAAAGGCCTTGGGAATTTGAATCCAGAAAAAGCTTTAAGGGATATGAAGGGGTAGTGAAAGTAGTGAATATGGACGGGGATATAGAAATGAGCTCGGATCAAATAGTCATAAATGGTGCTACGGATGTGCTGATATTAGCTCGTGTTGAACCTTCTGACAATATGGAAATATCGAAAGTACCTGATATGATGAAAGACCTCAGTTTATATCCTACTAATTATGCGGAACTACTGGATGCGCATAAGAAAATCCATAAAGAATTATTTGAGCGTGTATCGATTGATTTGGGTGCCTCTAAAGAAGACCGGATGAAATCTTCCGAAGAGTTATTGGAAGCAGGTGGTTCCAATCCGGCTTTAATAGAGAGGATTTTCGATGCTGCACGTTATAATGTTATTTGTGCCACAGGCATCAATCCTCCTAATCTTCAAGGTATCTGGGGAGCTACTATGACTCCTCCCTGGTCCGGTGACTATACGACTAATGGAAATCTGCCGGTTGTAATTTCCCATTATTTGCAGGCTAATACTCCGGAGCTGATGTTGCCACTGTTTGACAGACTGGAAGCATATATGGAAGATTTTAAGGTAAATGCCCGTGAGCTTTATAACTGCCGTGGTATTCATGTTCCGTCACGTTTTAGTTCACATGGCTTAAATAATCATTTTGATGCTACCTGGCCGATGACTTTCTGGGTGACCGGAGCGGCATGGTACTCACTCTTCTATTATGACTACTATATGTATACCCTGGACAAAGAGTTTTTGCAGAAACGGGCACTTCCATTCATGGAACAGGCTGCCTTGTTTTATGAAGACTTCCTGAAAGAAGGGGCTGATGGGAAGTATGTTTTTAATCCTTCATATTCTCCGGAAAATCATCCGGTAAATCATCCCAGCCAGGCTTGTATAAATGCTACGATGGATGTGATGGCAGCTAATGCTTTGTTGCGCTCAGTTATAGAAGCCAGTCAGATTCTGGGTGTCAATCAGGATAAAATTCCGGTATGGGAGTCTATGCAGGCCAAAATGCCTTCTTATATGCTGAATGAGAATGGAGAAATCAGAGAATGGATGTGGAAGGACTTGCAGGACAATCATAAACATCGTCACGCTTCTCACTTATTCGGACTGTATGATTTTCATGACCCCCTCATTATGAAGGATAAGGATTTGGTAGAAGGATGTAAGCGCGCCGTTAATCGTAGGATGGAAATACGCCGGCAAGACAATGGCGGAATCATGGCGTTCGGTATGATTCAACTGGCTTTCTCTGCGTGTGCTTTAGGTGAATCCGAGACGGCTTATGATATGCTGACCTGGTTGGGAAACAGTTATTGGAATAATAATATGGTTTCAACCCACGATCCTAAAAAGACATTCAATCTGGACATCTGCGGTGGATACCCGTCTTTAGTGATGAAAATGTTGGTTTACTCGGAACCGGGTCTGATATCCCTTTTACCATGTAAGCCTCAGCAATGGCGCAGTGGGCATATAAACGGAGTAGCCTTGAGAGGTGGAATTATAGTGCAAGAGCTGTCATGGAATGAAAAAGAAGTGAAAGTCACTCTATTATCTAAAATAGATCAGAACGTAAAAATTCAATTGGGGGAAGCGGAAATACAGGAAATAGCGTTAAAAGCAGATACTCCTGCTACCTTCAACTTTTCATTATGAATAGAAAAACAAATACCTTATTTACTAATTTAAAAAGCACTTTTTTATGAATCAGAATGTATTTATTCGAAGGGCATGTATGTCTTTGATGTTTAGCATGCTTTGCTTGTTGTCTCTGGCTCAGACACACCAAGTTTCCGGTATTGTGAAAGATGTTACCGGAGAGCCGGTGATTGGAGTCAATGTATCTGTGCAAGGAACCGGTAACGGTTCTATTACGGATGTGGATGGTAAATTTGCCATTCCGAATGTGAAGGAGAAAGATGTTTTAGTTGTCTCTTACATCGGTTATCTGACTCAGTCTATACCGGTTGGAAAACAGACGTCATTTACCATTACCTTGAAAGAAGATGCACAGGCTTTGGATGAAGTTGTTGTTGTAGGCTATGGTGTACAGAAAAAGAGGGACTTGTCGGGTGCTGTGTCTTCCGTAAAGTCACGGGATATCACAGCTATACCGACAACCAATGCTTTGGAAGCTTTACAGGGAAAGGTTGCAGGATTGGACCTGACTTCTTCTTCAGGTAAGGCAGGAGCTGATCTGAGTTTCACCATTCGTGGAGAGAGATCATTAAAAGCCAGCAATAAACCTCTGATCTTGGTTGATGGAGTAGATTATGGTACAACTCTGGATATTAATCCTTCGGATATCGAATCTATTGAAGTCTTAAAAGATGCATCTTCGACTGCCATTTACGGAACACGCGGTGCAAATGGTATTATCATCGTGACTACTAAGAAAGGAAAAACAGGAAAATCAAAAGTTTCTCTGAATGCTTTTGCTTCTGTTAATATGATTTCTTCTTATCCATCTATCATGAATGGAGCTGAATATGCACAGTTAAAACGTGAAGCATACCGTGACCAGACAACTAATGAATATTTGCCGGATGATCAGGTTTTTACAGTGGCACAGGAATTGGAATATGTTAGAGAAGGAGTGTCTACTGACTATCGTGACTTAATGATGAGCAATGGTTTCAATCAGAATTATGAACTATCCATATCGGGAGGTACAGACAAGACACAACACAATATTTCCTTGGGATATAGAGGTGAGAATGGACTTTTCAAGAATGATAATTATAAACGATTGAATGCCAGGGTAGCATTGGATCATGAATTACTGAAAACTCTGAAAATAGGCACAAGCATCACGTATACCTATAAGGATCAAAACACACGCCGTGATCCGTTGAATATGTGTAATAAGATTGTTCCATTATCAAAACCTTATGATGAAAATGGAGAAGTGGTAAGATTCCCGGCACCGGGATACAATTCTCAGACCAGTCCATTGGTGGATGATGTGGAGGGGGCAATAAAGGATAACACGAAAGGTACCCGCTTCTTTGGCAGCTTGTATGCGAACTGGAATATCACAAAAGATCTTCTTTTCAGAACAACATTAGGGGTTGATGCTCAGAATTCAAGAAGAGGGTATTATTGCTCGGCAAACTCTTTGGACGGAGAAGGCAAAGACAGTAAATCATTGAAAGAACATACTATTCAATCGGGTATTACCTGGGAAAACATCCTGACCTATTCGAAGATATTGGGAGAGCATGATTTTCAGATAATGGGTGGTACCAGTACGATTTATAAGAGTAAAGAATATACATTGGCTTCAGGTAAAGGTCAGACTTATGGAGGTAACATCTATCATAACTTGGCATCAAACACCAAGGAAGTTATGATTGACAGTTATTTACAGGAAGAGAATTTGGCTTCTTTCTTCGGACGTGTAAATTATAAGTTTATGGACCGTTATATCCTTACAGCTTCTTTACGCGCAGACGGCTCTTCATTACTTGCCAGTGGACATAAGTGGGGGTATTTCCCATCTGTTGCATTAGCGTGGAGAATGAATGAAGAAGCTTTTCTGAAGAACATTGATAATTTATCCAACTTGAAACTTCGTTTAAGTTGGGGAGAATCCGGTCAATCAGCCATTGATCCTTATCAAACGATAGGTCTTTTGGGCTCTTCTACTTATTCATTCAATAATGAGCTGGCCAGTGGTCTGTATCCTAAGACTATGTCGAATAAGAATCTGACGTGGGAAACAACTTCTGTATTCGATTTGGGAGTAGATTTCGGGCTCTTCAATAATCGTCTGTCAGGTTCTCTGGACGTTTATAAATCATATACGAGGAATGTTCTTATGAATCGCAAGATTCCATCAACTAATGGTTACTCTGATGTGATGGAAAATATTGGTAAGACGGAAAACTTTGGTATTGATATAACGCTAAACTCAGTAAATATACAAAAGAAGAATTTTACCTGGAGCACAGATTTTACGCTTTCTCACAACAAGGAGAAAATAAAAGAACTGGCATCAGGAGCAATGAGAGATGAGGCTAACTCGTGGTTTGTAGGTGAAGCGTTTCAGGTGTTTTACGATTACAAGAAAATTGGTATCTGGCAATTAGATGAAGCGGAAGAAGCTGCTAAGAACGGGCAGATTCCTGGTGACATAAAGATACAGGATACGAATGATGACGGGGAAATTACTCCCGAAGACCGTGTTATTTACAGTAAACGTCCGAAAGTGACTTTTGGTATCAATAATGCTTTTACCATTCATGATTTTGAATTTTCGTTTTTCATTTACAGTCGTTTAGGTCAGTGGATCGATTATGAATTTAATAGAGGATATAAACCTGACGGATTGGAAAACAGTTCGAATGTAGACTACTGGACTCCTGAAAATCCCACAAACGATTTTCCACGTCCTAACCGTTTTTACGGATTCGGAAAAACCAGATATTCTTCAACCTTGAAATATGAAAAAGGCTCGTTTGTGAAAATCAGAGATATAACTTTAGCTTATAATCTTCCGGCAAAGGCACTGAAGAATATAGGACTGGACCGCGTACGCATTTATGCAACAGCTAAAAACTTCTTCACTTTCAGTAGTATTGAGAATTATGATCCGGAACGTGGAGGAGGTATTTCATTCCCTATGACCAAGCAACTTGTGTTTGGTATCAATTTGGATTTTTGATAAACGATTCAGTATTTAAAGGAATAACATTATGAAAAAAAGTATATTATTAGTAGCATCGTTGATGCTGTTTCTGGGAAGTGGTTGTGATAGTTTCTTAGATGAAACCAATTATAGTGATGTAACTTCCGAAGGGGGATATTATGATACGGAAGAAGGGTTGAATGCCATCGTGAATGCATGTTATACCCCATTGCGCTTTTGGGCAGGTAAAGAAGATGCCATTGGCTTGAGTGAAACCGGAACGGATATTATAGCTGCAGCTTCCGGATGTGTGGATAATAATATGGCGGCATATACGCAGTCGCTTGATGGTACCAATTCTGCATGTACCTTTTATTTTGACCGATTCTACGCAGCTATAAACTGGTGCAACACCGCAATCTATCATGCGGAAACTGTACCTAATCCATCGAAAGATGAAACATTGGCTACAACATTGAATAAGCGTGAGGCGGAAGCCAGAGTACTGCGTGCATTTTATTATTGGATACTGACTGAAACATTTCGGAGATACCTATTACATAGATGTGCCTTCAAGCAGTATCGTAATGAATCCGGTTAAAACATCGGTAAGTGATATTTATCAGCATATGTTTAGTGATCTGGACTGGGCTATTACAAGTAAATTATCTACCCAGCAGAATGACGGTGGTCGAGTTACGGTATGGACTGCCAAAGCACTTAAAGCCAGACTACTGTTAACGCGGGCTAGTGTAACGAAGGATGCAAAGATGTATGAACAGGCTTATAATTTGGCCAAAGATGTGATAGACAATGGTCCGTTTGAGTTGGCTAAAGATTTTGCTTCTATCTGGGACATGAAGAACAGTGATGGAAATTCCAATAATGAAGTAATATGGTATGTCGATTATTCAACAAATCAGCTGTATAATTCGGAATTGGATGATAAACCGGTTATCAGAAATGGAGGAAATAATGCGCATCTGCTTTTCTGCATGAAATATGATGATCAACCGGGTATGACACGTTCCATAGAGTATGGACGTCCGTTTAACCGTTACATGCCAACCCGTTATTTGATTGACTTGTTTGATGAGGAAAGAGATCAACGTTATGGTGGCAGTTTCCGCCATCTATGGATCATGAATAATGAGAAAGGAAAAGGTAAGTACACGGCAATGGCTGATACGGCTATTTATATAATTAAAAGGGAAGCAACTGCTGCACAACGTGCTTGGGCAGAAAACCGTTACCAGCTGTTTGACAGAAATGATATTTATAATGCAGACGGTTCTACTAAAAACATGAAGCAATCTTTAGAGTTATGTAAGTTTGCAGACCCTGCACGTGCTTCTAAAGATGAAGATAGAAGTACGCGGGACGGTTTTATGATTCGTATCGCTGAAATGTATCTGATTGTAGCAGAAGCTGGGGCTCAAACGGATAAATCTGATGCTTTGGATTATATGAATAAGCTACGTATGACTCGTGCAGTTGCCGGTTATGAAGAAGATATGTGTGTCAACCTGTCGCAGATTCAAGATATTGATTTTATTTTGGATGAACGTGCGAGAGAATTGGCGGGGGAACAACTGAGATGGTTTGATTTAAAGCGTTTTGGTAAAGAGCAGTTTGTAAAAAGAATAAAGAAATGTAATCCTAATGCGGCTAATGTTGATGAACACCATTGGGTACGTCCATTTCCGCAGACATTTTTGGATGCAATTGAAAATAAAACAGAGTTCACTCAGAATACAGGTTATAAATAATTAAGTATTGTTTTATATGTACCCGGCTATGGAAAATGCTTTTTTCCATAGCCGTTTTTTTTTGAAAAACAGTCTTTAAAATATAAAGAAAAGACTTGTACTTCTTGCTCTTTCTCTTATGAATATAATGACATTTGTCCTACCTTTTGGGTATCTTCCTGAATAAATACTAAATAAAAGTTCTTTGGAAAAGCAAATTGACAGAATGGAATTTGCAATTTGTCATGGCTTCTATAAAATAGCCATTATCCAATTGTAATTTTTTATGGCAGTTTATAGAGTGAATAAACTGAGTTTTTATATCTTTGGACATCATTAAACCACAATGAACAATGGATGAAACATTAAGGAAACAAATTGATGCTTGGACAGAAACTGACGAGCATGGTAGAATTGTTGATATGTTAGGACAGATTTCGCCTGAAGAAAGAGATTCTGAAGCTACAGGTTTGCTGGCACGTGCATATGACAACCTGGGTGAATATGAAAAAGCTCTGCCTTTCCGGAAGCGGGTGCAGGACTTTTGGAAGTGGTTTACCGATAACGAGGAGGAGCTCTCCCGGATTGTTGAGAACCGTGGGCAGCTTGACAGTGGTGATGCTGTTGAGTTTGTTACCGCCGGTACGAATTTGATAGATGAGGATGTGCATTTTAACCTGGGTGGAGACTATGAATTCACATTCTCCCCTAATATCACTTCTATCTTTCCGACTTCCGTCAGGGTAGTGATTTGTGCAGGCTGTATGAAACGGAGGATGACGAGTCTGAGGAATAAAAATGAATCCATAACTATAAATATATCGCAACCATGAGTATAGGTTTCAGATTAACAACGAAATGCAAAAGCGTTTCTTCATTTCAGAAATTGTTGGATGTAGTTGCTGCCCGGCACGAGGCATCTGTCAGTCATACAGAAGATTATTCTGAATTATCAGTCTGTCGTTTAGGAAATATATTCTTCAATTATGAACAGGAAGAAGATGATATAGCTGTCATAGGTGATTGTCAGACTAACCTGTTGGGAGCAGGTTTTCATAAGGCTGCGATAGATATCGTTGACGAGTTGGTGGAACTGAGAGACTCCTCTACTGAGGTGGAGGACGATACGGAATATTATGAACACAGGGACTTTGAGCGGATGCGTTCCGAACATTTCTATCGTTGGCTGAACGCCATTGTAGAACTCTGCTGTGAACGTATGAAAGAGAATTGCAGCATGTCTGCCATTTGTTGGGATTGTAATAAGTACATGCCCCGTGAGATAGAAGGAACGGTGGTATCTCCTTTCGGAAGAATATGTCCGGAGCATTTCATCGAACGGATAAAGGATGAGGGTATCGAGAGGTTGGCAAGCGAATTTTTCATGTGGAATAATGAAGAGCGTGATGCATTATTCTATCGGAATACGGCTTTGAGTGCCTTGTGGGAAGATTGCTATTTTATGCTTTCCGCACGTAGTGAAGAAGACATGGAAATCAATTCGTTCATTATAGAAAACCTGGAGAAGGCTGCCGCAATGGATACGTCTCTTGCTTTCCCGAAAGAAGACTATCTGTTGCTTTGTCGTTTGGCGGAAAAAGAGCCGGTAGATGTTTCTGCATTGCCGGATTTCATAAGTGAATTTCCGATTGGTTATCGCAAGGACAAAGTGACCTATACATTAGGAAATCTGAAGTTTGATCTTCCGGGTAATTACCTTTATTTTGAAGAGGATGATTCTCGCGGATATTATGATGGAGAAGACGAGAATTGGCATGTAGTGCGGATGTTGGCGTATTCTATGCCCGATGACGAAGCGGACTATCTGGAAGACGATGAGAATGTGCTGATTGAGGAGAAGTTTTTTGAAAACGGTAAGTGCAGGCTTTATGATCTGGGTGGAGAAGAAGAGGAAGACAATGATGAATATGTGTGCCAATGCCAGATTATCACTGAGCATCAGTTCACCCTGTTTACCCTTTCGTGCGAGGGAAGGGATGAAGCGATGGGCTTTTCAGCCAACTTTATCGATCATCTGACTGCTACTAAAACGAACAAGTATGATAAATTGCTCCAGCAAATAGAACAATGGAATGCGGACGATGAAGAACAGAAGATAATTGACGCCATCCTGGAAGTTCCTGAAGAGGAGAGGACTGCTGAGTTGACGGGACTTTTGGCGCGTTCATACAATAATCAGGGGAATTATAATGAAGCCATTGAACAGCTTCTTTCAGTAAAGGAAGAATGTAAGGAAGACGCACTTTGGTTCTATCGGCTGGGTTATGCTTATTATTATCTGAATCAACTGGATAGGGCACAGAAAGCCTTTGAACGTTCATTGGAATTGGATCCCAGCGATGAAGATGCGAGGGAGTATATTGAAAATTGTAAGAATGGTGTTTTGCCTCATCCTGAGATGTACGAAGAGGAGGAATTGGATGCTCTTGAAGCGCATATTGACAAGTTCTTCGGTCATTCGGATCATGTGTTCCATGAGATCGCTTCACCGGATATCCATGTGGATATCTTTATTGTCGAGCCGACGGCTGAGAGGAATTATTACACGCTGGTCACATCGGGCATGGGTGCCCATCGGATGAATGTACCCAAGGAACTGGCTGAGTATAAGTTGGAGCGTGCGGAGATAGTGGTATATTTACCTGCCGACTGGAATATTTCTGACCATGAAGAAAAGAATTACTGGCCGCTACGTTGGCTGAAGATACTTGCCCGTCTGCCGTTAGAAGAGGACTCTTGGTTAGGTTGGGGGCATTCTGTACCCAACGGGAAACCGTTTGCAGAGAATACTCAGCTTTCCAGTGTATTATTGATCAATCCGGAGAATGTGGGAGAAGGAGCTGCTGTTTGCCAATTGCCTAATGGGGAAGAAGTGAATTTCTATCAGATGATTCCACTGTACGAAGAAGAAGTCAACTTCAAGATTCAGAATGGTGCGGAAACATTGTTAGGGAAGATGGGAGAAATAAGTGCAGTGGTAGATATTCATCGTTTGAATGTCTGCGAGGGATTTGGTCGGCCGGAAGAATAGAGATTCACCACAGAGTGATACTCTGTGTCACTCTGTGGTGAAATCTCTTAATCCTGAGAAACAAAAGTGATAACGGAACGTGCAGGAATCACTGCTATCTGTTCATTTTTCAGTTTCTTAATGGGTAGAAGATCTTCACCTGCTTCATCTGAGGTGCGGTAGCCTTGCCATGACTTTACTTTGGGACCATCCACTTTGAAAGTGAAATTTTTCTCCTGATCAGCGTAGTTGATAACTACCATTACCCATTGTCCGTTTGTATTCTGATAAGCAGAACACATGAGCCCTTGGGGATCAGTATCTCCTTCCGGGATTACCTGTCCGGATTTGTCTGTTGCCTTAATAGACATGCGTACAGCTCCCGGACGTATAAAGCGGCTGTAATTACCTAATATCCATAATAATTTAGAGTCTTCCACTTTACCGTCATGAAGATCGGGATCAGTGTATTCGCGTAGCAATCCGTCTTTGTAGTCACCTCCTATGGCACGCCACCACTGCCAGCTACGTGCTCCTGCATAAACAATGTCGTGATGAATGATACGGGCCACATAGAGAGCTGTTTTCATTGTATGATCAAATCCACCGCCTCCGCCAATTTCTTCATCGTTCCCCATAATGCAGGTTTCCGTTTGCCAGAAGTCGACTTTGTATTTGTCCAGTGTATCACGTAACTGACGACGGTAATCTCTCAGACTTTTTAAAGGCGTATTGGTCCAATAGCTGTGTCCTGCAATGAGATGGGGGACATTCGGGGTATTTCCCAGATAAGTATCTACACTGTCGGGACAGAAGAAAGATTGTATTTCGTATCCACGTTCATGGTTTGTCATGTGTGTGGAGAACATACAACGATAGTCTGACGCTTCGCAGATGGTGATTTCCGTATCAATACCCTCTTTCACAAACTCTTTGCTGATGAGGTGTACGGCACGGGCAATTTCTTTCTTTGTTGCCGGGGTGCCTTCTTGTTTGGGACCTATCCAATTCCAGTGTCCGTCCGGTTCGTTGAAAGGGGAGAGGTAATCGAACTTAATGCCGTCTTTCTTTTCAACTCCTTTTATCACATTTGCCAGGAAACGGGCGAAGTCTTCATAATGTTCCGCTTTCAGATTCAGTGTGCCGTCACGTCCGGTGTTGGTGGCAAGCCCGTTTTGAGTGAAATAAACGGGTGGAGAGTTTAGGAAAGCAAGGAATTTATTGACTCCACGTTCCTTTGCTAACCGGAGGAAATTACGCTGTCCCTGTTGCTTGTCCCAGTCATAGCTTCCGTCCGGTTGCAGAAAACATTCGGTACGCATCCAAGGGGAGCCTATCTGACTGGCTTCGCCTTGTTCCGTGCTTCCTGCACCTACATTGAAGCGCCACAGAGAAAGCCCGATTCCTTTGGGCTTTCCGTTAGCGTCATTTTCTGTACTGAACAACCAGTCGGCTACTTGGTTCTGTTTCTCCTGAGGCCATTTGCCTATGATGTGCATGCTCCAGGCATCCGAAGCACTGAAATGATCCATGGTTTGCTGAGGCTGTTCGGGAATAATCTGATAGTTTATATCTGCTTGTGGTGAACACGAAGTAGTTATTGCGGCGAGGGCGAGTAATAATACTTTGTATTTCATATAAATATTTGTTTTTAGAGGATTATTTAGCATTCAAGACAATCTCTGTTCCTCGTAAAAGTGGTGAAGTAAACTTCACACGAATCTGACCTTTTTCACCGACGGTCTGTATGTAGGTAAGCAGGCGTCCGTGGAAGGCACGATGGTGATTATCGGTGTAGTCACTCATGTCGCTGTTATCGGAACCTTCGAGCCCCAGTAAATGTGCCGGACCTTCGATGGTGCAAGTAATGTCATTGTCGCCTAATTTCACTACGACACCCTTTTCATCTATCACTTCTACAATGAGATGTGCTGTAGCACGGTTGCAGGATAGATTGGTACGATCGGCACTTACACGGAGAGCGTAGGGACGACCGGAGGTTTTGATGGAATAGCTGGACAATATATTTCCGTCTTTATCGCAGCCTTCGGCTTTCAGCTCACCCGCCTGATAGGGAATATCCCAGTAGATGATACCTGTCTTTTCATCATAGGGTTTCATCTCACCTAGCACTTTTCCATCGAGTAACAGACGTGCTTGTGGGGCATTGGTATAGCAGACTACACGTATTTCCTGACCGGGATCATAGTTCCAGATATCCCATGCATCAGGCGACAGGAAGGTGCGTCGGGAGTTTTTTAAACGATCCGGTATGGGATAAGTACCCACATAAGTAACCGGTTTTTCGCACCATAAGGAAGCACGGAAGTGTCCGCGGGGTTTGGGGAAACTGCCAAAGTCGAGCAATCCGGTATATAGTCCGCGTGAGGGCCATGCGCCCGATTCGCCGAGATAGTCGGTACCCGTCCAGATGAATTGGCCGAAGATAAACTCTTTGTTTTTCACAGCATACCATGCATCAAGTCCCGAACCGTTTTCACTTCCGTAAATGACACGGTCGGGGTAGGTGGCATGATCTTCATCATAACGGTTTTCAGTATAGTTGTATCCTACTACGTCGATGGCTTCGGGATATTCTGTTTGATTGGACATGACAACTCCTGCCAATGCTCCCGTTACGGGGCGTGACGTATCGACAGCACGGACGCATGCAGCCAGTCGTTTGGCTATCTTTCCGATGCGCATAGCATCAGGAGCATCCGGTTTGTAACCGCCAAACATGGGTTGATTGATGGTTGATCCGTCAAGAATGGGATGTGAGTAAGGATCATTCGGATAATCTACTTCATTACCAATACTCCACATGAAAATGGAGGGATGATTGCGGTCACGGCGTACCATGTCGGTTACATCCTGTTCAATCCATTCTTCGAAGAAATCGAAAGAACCGTCATAGGCGGGTTCACCTTTATTCCAGCCTTTTACCCATTTACGTTTCGGGAACTCCCATTCATCAGATGCTTCATCCATGATGAGGAGTCCCAGTTGGTCGCATAGATCATATACGACGGGAGCCTGTGGGTTGTGGCTCATGCGGATGGCATTTACACCTATCTCTTTCAGATTGTTCAAACGACGCTCCCATACTTCCGGAGGTACTACGGCACCGAGTACACCGGCATCATGATGCAGACATACACCTTTGACTTTCATCCAGTTGTCATTGAGCGCAAACCCTTTATTGGGGTCAAACTTCAGTGTACGGAGCCCTACTTTAGTCTCACATCCATCAATACGTTTTCCATTGCTGAGCAATTCTGTTTTTAGTGTATAAAGGTAAGGATCGTCCAGATTCCAACGGTGGGGTTTAGTTATTTTCAGTGTGAGATTTTCTTTAGTAATACCTTCTTTGCCATCAGAAACACGAGTGCGCCGTTGCGCTACTTGTTTGCCGGTAGCATCGTATAGTGTAGCCGAAAGTTCAAGTCTGTTGCCGGTTGTTATGTGTTTCTGTACTTCCATATCTACAGCTATGGTAGCTTGCCGGTCGGTCAGAGAAGTAGCGTGCCAACCTATGCCCCATTGTGCCAGGTGTATTTCGGGAGCGGCAATTAGCCATACGTCGCGATATATCCCCGATCCTGTATACCAGCGGGAATCAGCATAGCGGCTATGATCCACACGTACGCTCAACACGTTGTTCCCCTCTTTCAGATAAGGAGTCATGTCGTAGAGAAATGAGATATAACCGTTAGGACGTTTACCGAGCAGATGCCCGTTTAAATAGACTTCACTGCGATTGTATACCCCTTCGAAATAGATGTAATGGCGTGGGGCATTATCCGTGATCTTGAAATGTTTGCGATACCAGCCGATTCCGCCAGGTAAGTAGCCGGTGCAGCTTGCTAAAGAAGGTGAAAGTTGCCCTTCAATAGACCAATCATGTGGAAGCCTGAGTTTGCGCCATTCGCTGTCATTGAAGGCGGGATTTACAATGGTTGAGTCATCGGTTAGTCGGAAGAGCCAGTCTTCATTGAATTTGGTGGCATTACCAAATGAAACCTGTGCCTGTGCCGGGAGGCCGGTGAGCAGGACTGTCATGAGTACAGCCAGCGTGAATATAGCGTTTTTCATTTTGGGTGATTATTTTAGATTATACACTACTGTGGTTACACTTTCCGCTTCCAAAAGTACAGATTCTCCGGCAGATACGGTGGCTTCTGTCAGTTTTTTGCTATTGGTAGTGGTGTAGGTCCGGATTGATGTAGCTTCGTTGCTCCATCCTTCATGAGTTTCGCTCAGGCGGACATTCTTGCTGGACATGTTGGTGAAAACAGCTACTATTTTATCTCCTTGCGGGGATAGCCATGCCGATCCAAAGAAGTTGAGCGATTCGGTCAGCTGCATGTTGATACGTTGGTATCCGGGGCGGATGAACAGACTGTAATTACCTAATACCCAAAGGGTCGCTGTGGGTTGGAAGGTACCTTCTTTTTCTATGTTGTCATTGTTGTCGTTGATTCCTCCACCGGGTACGAGGGATATCAGAAGAAAACGGTTTTTATGTCCCCAACGGGCTACGTCCATGGAAGTCCAGTAGCTCCATGAAGATACTCCTGCTACAGTAAGGTCATTGTGTATCACTCTCGACATATAAAATGCGATATCCATTTCTGTAGCATTGTCATATCCTACAAATTCTGTGTTGCTGTAGTTGTCTCCCAGCATGCTCCATTCACTTTGCCATACATCTACACCATATTGCGTTGCTGCTTGTGCCACCTGTTTACGTACGCTGCGCATACCGTCCCAGGTGCCATCGGTCCAGTAGCTATGACCGCAGATTAGTTTCTTTACATGATTTAAGTCACCTACATAAGCTGACGAGCCGGGGGTGAAAAAGGCAGACATAACGTTACTGCGATTGGCATCGTCTTTGGTCTTATATAAGTATTCCCAGTCGCCCGATTCACCGAGCAGGATATCGGTAGACAAATTACGTTCGGTTAAGGCATCATCCAGTTCGCGGGCCAATCTGGCAACTTCGTCATTGGTCCAGCCGCTTCCTTCTTGTCCGCCATTCCAGTTGTATTGCGGTTCGTTGACCGGTGAGATGTGCGTCACAGGATAACCTTTATCTATGTAGTATTGAGCTACATCGCCCATGTAAGCGGCAAAGTCATCGTAGCAATCGTTTTTCAGGTTTGATACTCCTCCTTGGTTGGAGAAACCCTTGCCGTTCTGTGTATATTGTACGGGTGGTGTATTGCTGAAAAGGACGATACTTTCGCAACCGAACTCTTTAGCACGGTTCAGGAAATAACGTTGTCCTTCGCAACGATTCCAATCAAGGATCAAATCGTTTGTCAGGTATGACTCTGCGCGACGGGATTTATCGGTAATGCCGCTTGCATCGCCTTGTTCGGCAGTTCCACCACCCAGGTTTACACGCCACATGGAGAGACCGATACCTTTGGGGTTTCCTGCCTGGATTTCGGAAGAGAAGAGCAATTCGGTGATTTTGTCACGGCTGTTGGTCCAGTATTTACCTACATAGGAAGGATTCCAGCAGTCTGATGCACCGAATCCTGTGATAGTCTGATAGGTTTTTCCGGCGTTAATGGTGACCAGTTTCTCTACACTATTCGGTATATCCGGTTGATCGGGGGTATCGGGTGTAGAAGGAGAATCGTCACTGCAAGCCATAAAGGAAAGCAGGGACAGCAGAGTGAAATAATATTTTAGTTTCATAAATATTCGATGGTTTAAAAAAAGACTGTCGCGGATAATCTATTATGAAACTATCCGCGACAGAGTATAAAGACCTATTGAAGAATTCTATTTAGACATTCACCGGGCTTAATTCCAACCCGGATTCTGAACGATAGAACCATTAGACATTGTGATTTCATACAAAGGAATGGGGAATACCATGTCGCGGTTTTCACTGAAAGAGATCCCTTTGTTACTAGCTTCTCCTTGATTATCCCATTCGAGAGCATCACGAGTCGCCTCATCGGTATTCCATTTTACGAATGTTCCGTTAGGGCCCATCAAGTTACAAATAACTTTCTTTCCGTTGCCGTCAGTCCAACGGCGGATGTCATACAGACGATTTTGTTCAAAAGCCAATTCAAGACGCCGCTCCAGACGAATGGCATTCTGCAACTCTGTTCCGCTTGCTGTAATGTTATCCAGCTTTGCGCGTTTACGTACTTGGTTGAGGGCATCGCGTGCAGATTCATCATCATTCAATTCGTTGCAAGCCTCAGCATACATCAGAAGGACATCGGCATAACGCAAAATACGATGGTTCAAAGGACTCTTGTCCGTATTGTAGATTTCCGGGCGGTCTTTCAATGGCAGGAAATACTTGCGGATGAGACGGGCAGATTTGTGCTGCGCAGGATCAACGATATAACAATCAGGATCCCAACCATACTTATCAACGTATTCCTGATATTTGTTCAGGTCTTTGCTTGTTTCTACAAACTTCGTGAACTGGTCTTCACCGGCAATCTCCGTACAGCCGGATTTAATGATAGTCCACTTCAAACGTTCCGTATCACCGGCATCAATATAAGCCTGTTCCAGATTGGCTGTAGGTTGGCACCAGCTCCAACCGTCGCCCGGGCCGTTACGGGCACCGGTGATGGTAGCAAGCGAACCACCTAAGCCTAATGTTGCATGATATTCGTATTGAATTTCAAAAAGGCTCTCTTCACTGTTGTCATAAGCCAAACTCCATACATCACCAAAGTCAGGGAGCAATTTATATTCCCCTTCGTCAATCACGGTCTTCAATGCCTCGCGGGCATCCTGCCACTTCTCTTGATAGAGATAAACTTTGCCCAATAGTCCCAAAGCAGTGCCACGGGTGGCATGCCCTACTTCAGCTGCATTGCGTCGTGGCAATACTCCGGCAGCAGCCACCAAGTCATCTTCAATAAATTTATAGACAGCTTCTTCTGTTGCACGTTCGGTTCCTGCCACTTCTTCCGGCATCTGGAAACTGGTCATCAAAGGTACCCCTCCAAAATTTCTCACCAGTTCGAAGTAATAGTAAGCACGCAGGAAACGAGCTTCTGCTACCAGGCGGTCCCGGGATTCAGTATCCGGAGTTTCAAGAGCCGAAATACGGTCTATGGCAATGTTGCATCGCAAGATACCTTTGTAACGGTATTGCCAGAAGTTGGAAATAGGACCGTTGCTGGCACCGTTTCCTTGATAATGGGCTAATGAAATATAGTCACTCTGGCTCTGTGTCGTATTGCCCATCCAGGCATCGTCACTGCACATTTCAGAAAGCAGCCACACTGTATTTATTTGCCACCATCCTCCATAAGTAAGAGCTTGATAACAGCTCGTAACGGCGGATTCGCATTCTTCTATGGACTTGTAATAAGTGTCCACGTTCAACTGCCCGCGCACGTCTTCGGTCAGGAAGTCCTCACAAGAGGTAAACATCAGCGAAGCAATCAAAACTACTATTGTAAATATTCGTTTCATGGATAATCAAGAATTAAAATTTAAAGTCAATGCCGAATAGGAATGTTCTCGGATTAGGATAAGCCACGTTGTCGATACCGGTATTGATGGCGCTGCCAGAACTATCAGTAGTACCGTCAACCATAGGACGTTCAGGATCCATACCAGAGTAGCCGGTAATGGTAAACGGATTCTGCGCGGAGAAAGAGAGGCGCAAATCAGCACCGCCCACCCATTTTTTAGGAAGTGTATAACCTATTTGCAACAGTTTGCAGCGCATGTAGGAGCCGTCTTCCACGTAGAAGCTGGATACACGGTTATAGTTCAAATTCAAATCGTTGCTCGACAAGCGGGGAATATCATTGCTGGTACCTTCGCCATGCCATGCCTTTTCCAATGTACCTGCCCAAACGTTCTGTCCGCCGGCACCGGAATATCTACCTTTGGTAATATTGTAGATATCATTACCGAACGTACCATAGAAGTTGGCGGCAAAGTCAATATTCTTATAACGCATGCCGATGTTCAGACCCATCATCAGGTCGGGATAAGGATTACCGATATAAGCTTTGTCATTGGCATCAAGCACACCGTTGTGGTCTAAGTCTTTGAAGCGGATATCACCCGGCTTCGCGTCAGGCTGAATCTTTGTTCCGTGTTCATCGGTATGTGCATATACTTCTTCCCAGTTCTGGAACAAGCCATCGGCTACATAACCATAGAAACGGGAGATAAGGCCACCGTCTTCGTTACGGATAATCTGGTCACTGTTGAATCCGCCTACATTCATAGGACCGTCGCCCGAGAACTTGATAGCCTTATTGCGCACGGCAGAAAGATTCAAGCCAAGATCATAGGAGAAGTCCTTGCCGATTTCATCACGCCAAGTAAGTCCCAATTCCCAGCCACGGGCTTGCATACTACCAATGTTCATCCAAATCTGGCTGTTCCAGTTATCATAGCCCAAAGCCAGGATATTCTGTTTCTGATAGAGCATATCCATAGATTTCTTTTGGAAATATTCGAATGTAACGCCCAGGCGTGAGTTAAGGAAAGACATATCCACACCTACGTTCCAGTCTTCCACAGTTTCCCATTTCAGCTGATTGTTGCCTACTGTAGACACGTAATAACCGTTCGTCAGCGTATTGCCAAAATAATATTGAGTTTCGCTCAACAGGGTTAGGGTAGCATTGTTGCCGATGTTCTGATTACCTACACGTCCCCAGCCACCACGTATTTTCAAATCATTGAAGATTTCCTGATCCTGCATGAATCCTTCGCTGATGACACGCCAGGAAGCAGATACAGAAGGGAAAAGGGCGTACTTGTTGCCTTTCGGGAAACGGGAAGAGCCATCGGCACGAAGAGAGGCAGAGATGTAGTAACGATTATCATAGTTATACATGACGCGTCCCAGGAAAGAGACCAGCGTATTGTAAGTAGTTTCACCGTTGGCTTCGTCCGTACCTTGCTGTCCGGCATTTACTTCCTGCATCTGGTCCAGATTGTTGGGAACATTGTCACGTCGGGCTTGCGTGTTGTACCATGCAAAACGTTCAGCGGTAAAACCGGCCATAACGTTCAGGTTATGTTTCTCGGCAAACGTATCCATATAAGTGGCTGTATTCGTCCAGTTCCAGTCAAACCATTCCTGATTACGACGGGTAATTTCGTTCAATGTTTGTTGTTCCAGCGGGTCCATGCTGAATTCAGGAATGAACGTGTCAGAACGGCGATAGTGCGCATTGGCTCCAAACTGTGTACGTAAAGTCAGTTTTTCTATCGGATTCACCTGCAAGTAAGTATTCAAGATAGCCCCCATCTCGCGGGAGTGTGCATTTTGACGGGCTACCGTACCTGCCGGATTCCATTCCTGATTGTTATAGGAACGTTGGTAGTTGTTAAACTCGTTATCTTCCCATTGGTCTTGTGGACGGAATACCGGAGTTGTAGGGTCCATAGCCATCGCTGCCGAAAACACGTTCGGAGTATCATCCCACGATTCTACACGCGGAGCAATATCAACGCCTAACTTCACATACTTATTGAATGTGTATTCGGTATTCAGACGGATATTGATTTTATCCCAGTAACCTACATCGAATTGTGAGTTGTTACGGTAGTAACCTACACTGAAATTGTAGACAAGCTGTTCTGATCCACCGGAAACACTGAGTGAATGATTCTGTACCAAAGCAGTTTTATTCACCACCGTGTCCCACCAGTCGGTCCCGTCAGGGTTGGTTGTAGCACCATTATCTTTCCAGATGGAACCCAGGCCATCGTTCGTATAACGGGTATTAAACACTTCCTTGTATTCGGCAGGACCGGCAATATTCGGTTTAGCTACAGTCTGGAAGCCCACAGAGGTAGTGTAATTGATGCGGGCCTTGCCTGTTTTACCTTTCTTGGTGCTAATCAAGATGACACCGTTTGATGCGCGTGTACCGTAGATAGCTGCGGCCGAAGCATCTTTCAACACTTCCATAGAAGCAATGTCGTTACTGTTCAGGAAGTTGATATTATCACCTACCGGCATGCCATCCACTACATACAGCGGGTTAGTGTTGTTCATCGTGGTTACACCACGGATGAGCACTTTTGGAGTAGCACCTGGTCCACCACCGCTGGTGACTTGTACACCATTGACCTTACCTTGCAAGGCGTCCATAGCGTTACCCGTCACGGTCTCAGTGATTTCTGTGCCTTTCACTGTAGCAATGGAACTGGTCAAGTCGCTCTTCTTTACGGCACCATAACCTATTACCACCACTTCGTCCAGCAATTCACTGGATTCCTTCAACACCACATTAATCGTAGTGCGCCCCTCTACCGCTATTTCCTGAGAGTCAAAGCCAATGGAAGAGAATATTAATACGGCATTCTTGCCTACATTGGATAATGTATAATCACCGTCGATACCGGTAATCGTTCCTGTACCGGTACCTTTCACTTGAACTGTAGTTCCAATCAACGGTTCCTGGTCGGTGCCCGAGGTCACCACGCCCTTTACCGTTATCTGCTGCGCATAACCACAAAGGCTTATCAGCGCAAGACACAATAATAGAATTTGCTTTTTCATATTTTAAATCTAATGTTACTTTTTCATTTAGCAGGAACAATCTTACCGCGCCCCAAGTGTGCATCAAACTCAAAGCGGTAGTTACCGGTAACCGTAATCGTAGGCTTCATCCAGTTATCGCCTACAACCGTTCCGTCTTCCCAACGCATATTCGTACCTTCCCAATTGGGGTTCACATCTCCCTTTTTACTGTAGTAACCAAACTTTTCCACTTCTTGGGAATTGTCGCAACGCCACTCTACATGGTCCCACCATCCATCGGGATGAGAATTGGAGATGATGAAATTAAGTTCCTCACCGGCTTCAAGTGTCCAAGTTCCATTTTCGGGATAATAGAAAAGATGAGGATTAGTTGTATCTTGAACAAACAAATGATTGCCCGCATCTTGAGGAGAACCGCCCCAGCCGATATAGAAATTTATAAAGTCGGCTTCATTGCCATTTTCCTTACGGTCGAAGCACTTCTTGCCATATTCATAGTTTATAGGAGTAGTTGCTTCTGTTACCGAATAAGTTCGCATACTGTAAGTGGCATCCTGCACGTTGATGTCTATTTCATAATAGACGCCCGCCTTATCAAGAACAATGGGTTTTGCTGTTTCAGGATCATCTGTCAGTTTCGAATTATCTTCCGGATCGAGACCGAAGCAAATAGGAGTAAAGTTTGTCTTCTGTGGTAAGAAGAAGATTTCCGTACCGGCAGCTTTGTTATAGTAGCGTGCCCGATATTGGAATTCACCCGTATGGTTAATCAGCATCGGCACGCCGAAGACATCGCTGTTCAATTCTTCTACAGTCTTCACGTCAGCCAGATACATCTTGGAGAAGTCGGGCATTTCGGAAACATTAATAGTGCTTGTTGTTGTTGTTTCCTTTCCCTTGGCATCTACAGCCGTCATTGTAATATTATAGCTTTGCACTTCATTCGGTAGAATGATTTGTTCTGTGAAGCTCAATGAAGACTTTCCGTCAGCCTCTACTCTACGATTATCAAAACCATCTATACCAGGAATATTGATAATCACATAATCCAAGATACGGTCATCTGTAACAGTAAAACTCAATTTGAATTTTGTTTCAGACTTCATTAGTACTGTAACCGTAGCGTCGGGAGCGATAGTGAAGGTAGGCGAGGCAAAGTCACCATCCATTGTTACCAACACATCCTGTGAAACCTCACGTCCGCCCACATCAATCACCGTAACCTTCACTGTGAAACGTTCTCCGATTTCGTCACGTTTGATGTTGTAAGAATAGCTCAAATCGTACTCCGTCTTGGGAGCGCCATAGATTTCAATCAAGTCAATAGTCTTGTTCAGATAGAGGTCTGGACATTGCAAACGAATGGAAGCAATACCGTCGGTATCGGCCAGTTTCCCTTCGATTGTAAAACTATGTCCGGCACCGGATTCGATGTGTTCCGTGGCCAGAGTCAGGGTCGGGCTCTGTCCGTCCACATCAGGATAGCCATCGTCGTCGCTACATCCTGTAGTCCATAAAGTCAGTGATAAGAATGCCCAGAGTAGGGCGGCATTGAATAAATGCTTCTTCATACATATTACTTTTAAAGTTAAACAATTAGATACATTCTTTACTAAAATATCACTTTTAGATGATGCAAATGTAATCTATCTTAAGTTTCTTGGACTGCATAAATCTTGCAGTGAGGGGATGTAAATCTTGCAATGAACGATTTATGTATCTGAAATAAAGAATTTATTTATATTTTTGGATTGCAATAGAAAATTGATGTCATGAAAAGCAGATTATTACTTTACTTACTGTTGTTACCTGCCCTTCTGCGGGCACAACCTTATGCTGTCAGGCAATTAGGAATTGAGAAGGGGTTATCCAATAACTATGTGGTCAGTATAGCCCAGGACAAGGAGGGCTTTTTATGGTTTGCGACAGAAGAGGGCTTGAATAAGTTCGATGGAACGCGCTTCATTACTTACTATAAGAATGAAACAAAGAACGGCTATGGCATTACGGGGAATGAACTGAACTGCCTGCTGGATGATCCGAAGGATTCCATCTTATGGATTGGTACACAGAGGGCGGGGCTGAATGCTTATAATTATGTAAAGGACACCTTTACATTCTACCGGCATAATGAGGCTGTGCCTGAAAGTATCATTACGGATGACGTAACCAATGTTATTGCCGCTGCTGATGGAAATCTATGGGTGACAACTTATTGGAAAGGAATTGAATATTTCGATAAAGAAACCGGTCACTTTTCTCATTATAATACGGCAAATGTACCGGGGCTTGCCAGTGATAACATCTGGACTGTTGCTGACGGGGGGAATGGTAAGTTATATGTAGGTCATGTCCATAATGGTTTTAGTATTCTTTCCATTAAAGATAAAAGGGCGAAGAACTTCGTGCATGATCCGGGGGATCCGTACAGCTTGCCGGGTAATGAAGTGAGATGCGTATATAAGGATCTGAATAATAATATCTGGGTAGGGACAAACAAAGGTCTGGCATTGTTTAATCCCGAATCAGAGAATTTCATCCAGTTTAATTCAGACGGGAATCTTTCGCACTATATCTACGACATTAAGCAGCTTGACGGGAATAAGTTGTGGATAGCTATGGAATTTGGCGGAATAGCCATAATGGATTTATCGCAGCGTTTGTTCCTGTTACCCGAACAGACTCAATTTCATTATATCAGGGAAGGAGATGACGGATACAGTCTCTCCAATTCAAGTACGAGGTGCATTTTTCAGGATTCATTCAAGAATATCTGGACGGGTGTATGGGGCGGTGGCATAAACTTCTTAAGCTATGAGCCACCTTTGTTCAGCGGTTATTACTATTCTCCCAATCAGAATTCAATGAGTCGCCTGAATAATAAAACAGCAAGCAGCGTTTGTGTGGACAGCCAAGGTAAATTGTGGATTGGAACAGATGGGGGAGGAATCAATGTCTTTGATCAAGGTAAACGGGTATCCGTTTATCAGGAAGAGATTGAAGATATGAGTGGAAACTCTGTGCTGGCCTCACTGCGCGACTCGGAAGATAATCTGTGGTTCGGCTTATTTATGGGTGGAGTGAATTATTACGATGCGAAGAGAAAGATATTCCACCGGAACTTCCTTAAAGAATTAGAGTATGAGGATATCCGTTCGTTCTATGAAGACGATCGGCATATTCTGTGGATTGGTACCAGTCGTGGTATCTACGAGGTTAGTCTGGCTGATAAGAAGATCGTGGGACATTATGAGTTCGAGAATAATCTGGTGCGGTGCGTTATGAAGGACTCTCAGGGACGTCTGTGGATAGGCTCTTTTGGGAGCGGTCTGGGGATAGGAGACGATGAATTGCAGGATATCAAGCTCTTTAATATGGAGAACCTGTTCCCTTCCAATACCATCAATGCAATTTATGAAGACAGCAGGAAGAATGTATGGGTCGGGACAGGAGAAGGTTTGGTGTGTTTCTCCTCGCCATCCGATTGGGAATATAAGGTTTACCGCCGTGAAGAAGGATTGACCAATACACATATACGTGCTATAACGGAAGATGCCAACCATAATATCTGGGTGAGCACCAATAAAGGAATCAGTTGTCTGTTGCGGGATAAGGATGTTTTCTATAACTATGACCATTGGGATAATGTGCCGATGGGAAATTTTATGAGTGGCAGTGTAGCTAAGGATCAGAATGGAGAGATTTATTTCGGTTCCATCAATGGACTTTGCCACTTTAATCCGGATTTTGTTCTGGCAAAGCGTGAGTCCCCTGCGGCTGTTATTACGGAAATGAAGATATTTGCTCCTTTGGGTAATGCGGGAGACAATGAAGAGGTGGTCAGTATTGACGGTCAGTCGAAAGTAAGGCTGAAGTATATGCAGAATAGCTTTAATATAACCTTTAATATACGCAACTATGCATTGGTCAACCAGGTGGAGTATGCCTATATGCTGAAAGGACTGGAAGATGCATGGTATACGGTGACGGATCCCAATAACGTTACCTTCCGCAATGTGCCTCCCGGTGATTATCACTTTATGGTAAAAACCCGTATCAAGAACCAGGAATGGTCGGATGAGGTTACAACTTTGGATGTCCATATTGTTCCGCCTTTGTGGCTTACCTGGTGGGCGAAATGCAGCTATGTATTGTTGAGTGGAGCCATCCTGTTCCTCATTCTTTATGCTTACAAGAAGAAGCTCGATATGGAAGTTCTGTACGATCTGGAAAAGAAGAATCATGAGCAGGAGCAGGAACTGAACCAGGAGCGTCTGCGTTTTTATACCAACATCACGCACGAACTCCGCACACCGCTGACGCTGATACTGGGACCATTGGAAGATATGCAGAAAGGTAACTCACTGTCTAGCAAAGATTCCCAAAAGATATCGGTGATTCATCAGAGTGCCATCCGGTTGCTGAACCTGATAAATCAGATACTGGAATTCAGAAAGACGGAAACGCAGAATAAGAAACTCTGTGTGGCTCATGACAATATCGCTAATCTGGTGCATGAAGTCGGCCTCAAATATAAGGAATTGAACCGCAAACCGGATATAGAGTTCCACATCGAACTGGAACAGGAGGATATGTCCCTGTACTTTGACAAGGAAGTGGTGACCATCATTCTGGACAATCTGATCTCCAATGCGATTAAATATACCGAAAAGGGTATCATTACACTGGGCCTGTATCACGTGGTGCGGAACAACATTGACTATACCGAGATTAAAATCAGCGATACCGGTTACGGCATCAGCCCCGACTCATTGCCCCATATTTTTAACCGTTATTATCAGGAGGGCGGTGATCACCAGGCTTCCGGTACGGGCATCGGTCTGGCATTGGTGAAGAATCTGGTTACCCTTCACGAAGGGGAAATAAGGGCGGAAAGCACTTTGGGCGTAGGCAGCACGTTCTACTTCAGCCTGCTGACGGGCAATACCTATCCCGGTGTGTTGCATACCGACTCACCGGAGAAACCGGCCGATGAAAAGGAGGAAAAGGAAGAGATTCCGGAATTAGTGTCCGGTGGAAAGCGTATTCTGCTGATTGTGGAGGACAATGAGGACATTTGCAATTATATCGTCGAGTCCTTCTCCGATGATTTTGAAGTGAAGACCGCCGCCAACGGCGAACTGGGAATAGAGCAAGCGTTGAGTTGTATCCCTGACATCATCGTGAGCGATATCATGATGCCCGTGATGAACGGAATCACGATGTGTAAGCAGCTGAAAGAAGACGTGCGCACCAGCCATATCCCCATCATCCTGCTGACTGCCAAAGACTCTCTGCAAGATAAGGAAGAGGGATACCAGGTGGGAGCGGACTCCTATCTGACCAAGCCTTTCAGCGCTACCCTTCTTCACAGCCGCATCAATAATTTGCTTGAATCGCGCAAGCTGCTGGCGGAGCGCTTTGCCGGTTCGACGTCTCATCACAGTCTGGATGAGAAGCGTGCCCAGTTGGCAGAGTCCATGAATAAGCTGGATAATGAATTTCTTGAGAAGATAAACAAGCTGATAGAAGACCGACTGTCGTCCGAAAAGATTGATATCGGCTACTTGTCTGACAATATGTATATGAGTAAATCTACGCTTTACCGTAAGATGAAAGCGCTGACGGGACTTTCCACTAATGAGTATGTCCGTAAGATAAAGATGCGGTATGCCGAACGGTTGTTGCTGGAGGGCAGGTATAATATATCCGAGGTTGCGTTCAAAGTAGGTATAAATAGTGTGGTTTACTTCCGGCAATGTTTTAAAGAGGAGTTTGGAGTGTTGCCTTCGGATTATCTGAAACAGCCGTAAAGGGGACAGGTAGTAATAATATAATGTTATCAAACAAATCGTTTAAGTAGATGGGCATAATTATAGAAACGAAGTGTGTATTCCTCCTGCCTGATCATTTTGCTGCCTTGCAGCTTTAATCTGCCGGGAATGCGGCGTTGCCGAAACCGTAGAGTTGTGCCTGATTCTTGCCATCGCTTTGGCACAGTCGTGCCATAGGCATGGCAATGTTGTGCCACTACGATGGCAAAGTTGTGCCATAGGCATGGCAAAAGCATGGATCTATAGATGGGAGGTAGCTAACCTGCAGATGGGGGAGATTGTTACCATTCGTAGTCTTCTACATAAGCGTCAAACTCCTGTTTCCCGGTTGCACCGCACTGTTTGAAGATTTTCTGTACGTCCCTTTGTTCGGCAGGGCTGAGGAGGCGTTCGCCTTTGCGGATGCGGTAATAGGTTCTTCGGCTGAAGTATTCCACCAGACCGATCATGGCGAGTTGCCTTTGTCTGTGGGGCAGGTTATCGAGGATATTCATGCAGCCTTTGGCATATTGCACTTTTTTACTGGAGCGATAGTGGGGACATGCACTCTTCAGTTTAGCCTGATATTTGGGGCTGATGACTACCCAGTACTCCATGCTGTCCGGTACTTCTTGCTCTACCAGTTGCCGCAGGCAGGTAGATGCTTTGGGGCATTGGCGGTTGAGGCATAAGGGGTAATTGTAGGGTACGTTTGTAAAATGATGTTTTTCTTCCATGATTATTTTGTTGTTTCCAAGGCAGTTATCTTTATTCAAAATAGAAGCTCTGTGTTTCTTTTGTGATGACTACGATTGTATTTCATGGCAAAAGTAATCATTATTCGGATACGATTACTCGGATAATGATTACTTTTATCAATTTATTTCTCTTCGAACGTATTGGACGAATGTGGCTGGAGTTTCCACTACCAAGACCGGTGTTCTTCCTCCTGTTGAGGGCTTGTAAGCTATTACACGAACCATACAGGCAGGAGCAAGGACCAATTTGGCGAAGTGGTATCAGGAAGTAGAGCAATCAGGATTTGACGCGTTTAACACCATAGCAGCTACATTATACGACAGAAGTGAGGAAATATGAACTTCTATATTAATAGGGCATCAAATGCTGCAGCAGAATCGTTTAACGCGAAAATAAAACAGTTCAGAGTACAACTTAGAGGAGTGATATACCGTTTTTCTTGTATAGACTAACTAAAATTTATGCATAACCCTACAAAAATTTACGGGTAACCCATTTTTGTGAACCTCCCTGTAAAGTATGGGCATAAAAAAAGGAGTACCGCTGTACTCCAACCTTTGTTAACTTTAAATCTAATACTATGAAAAACACAGTGCAAAGATACGGACTTTTGGAATATCTGCAAATAAAACAAATAAAAAAGAGTGTTTTATAACATGTTTTAGTAAAAGTGTTGTTTTTGTTAAGGCTTACTAAGGATTTGAGTCCCCCCAGTACTTGTTTTCTAAAAAAGAATTATCTTTGCATGGCTGCGGAAATAGCTGCACTTTTGCATATTAATAAATTTATAAAGAACAACTACTGTGAGCGAAGAAGATATTGTCCTTACCCCGATGATGAAACAGTTCTTGGACCTGAAAGCCAAGCATCCTGATGCCGTTATGCTGTTTCGTTGCGGCGACTTCTATGAAACTTATTCTACCGATGCTGTTGTTGCAGCCGAAATCCTGGGAATTACCCTGACTAAGCGTGCCAATGGTAAAGGGAAGACTGTTGAAATGGCGGGATTCCCTCATCATGCACTGGATACGTATCTGCCTAAACTGGTACGTGCCGGGAAGCGTGTAGCCATCTGTGACCAGTTGGAAGACCCGAAAATGACCAAGAAACTGGTGAAGCGAGGTATTACGGAACTGGTAACTCCCGGTGTTTCTATTAATGATAATATACTGAATTACCGGGAGAATAACTTCCTGGCTGCCGTACATTTTGGTAAGGGAACGTGCGGTGTGGCATTTCTCGATATATCTACGGGTGAGTTCCTCACAGCAGAAGGGCCTTTCGACTATGTAGACAAGCTATTGAATAACTTCGCGCCTAAAGAAGTACTTTTTGAGCGTGGTAAGCGGGGCATGTTCGAGGGGAATTTCGGAAGTAAGTTCTTTACCTTCGAACTGGACGACTGGGTGTTTACAGAGACTACCGCCCGGGAGAAACTTCTGAAGCATTTTGAAACGAAGAATCTGAAAGGTTTTGGTGTAGAGCATCTCAAGAATGGTATCATCGCTTCGGGAGCTATCCTGCAATATCTCATCATGACGCAGCATACCCAAATCGGGCATATCACTTCTTTGGCACGTATTGAAGAAGATAAATACGTCCGTCTGGATAAATTCACGGTCCGTAGCCTTGAGTTGATAGGCAGCATGAATGATGGAGGCAGCAGTTTGCTGAATGTGATTGATAAGACTATCAGTCCGATGGGTGCCCGTTTACTGAAGCGCTGGTTGGTGTTTCCGTTGAAAGATGTACTGCCTATCAATGAACGTCTGAACGTGGTGGAATACTTCTTTCGTCAGCCGGATTTCAAAGAACTGATCGAAGAGCAGTTGCATCTGATAGGCGATCTGGAACGTATCATCTCTAAAGTGGCTGTAGGACGTGTTTCTCCTCGTGAAGTAGTTGCATTAAAGGTAGCTTTGCAGGCTATCGAGCCTATTAAGGAAGCTTGTATAGAGGCGGATAATGCCAGTCTGAACCGTATCGGTGAGCAACTGAATATCTGTAAGTCCATTCGCGACCGCATTGAAAAAGAGATTAATAATGATCCTCCGTTGCTGATAAACAAAGGTGGTGTTATGAAGTCGGGCGTCAATGCCGAATTGGATGAATTACGCCAGATAGCTTATTCCGGTAAAGATTATCTGCTACAGATACAGCAACGGGAAAGTGAGCTGACTGAAATTCCCAGTCTGAAAATCGGTTACAACAATGTATTCGGTTACTATATTGAAGTGCGCAATACACATAAGGATAAGGTACCACAGGAGTGGATACGTAAACAGACCTTGGCCAATGCCGAACGTTACATTACACAAGAGCTGAAAGAGTACGAAGAGAAAATTCTCGGTGCCGAAGATAAGATATTGATACTGGAAACCCAGCTCTACATGGAACTGGTGCAGGCTTTAAGTGAGTTTATTCCTGCCATTCAGGTGAATGCAAACCAGATCGCGCGTCTGGACTGTTTGCTGTCTTTTGCCAATGTGGCACGTGAGAATAATTATATACGTCCTGTCATCGAAGACAACGATGTACTGGATATCCGCCAGGGACGACATCCGGTTATCGAGAAGCAACTTCCCATAGGAGAGAAGTACATTGCCAATGATGTGGTGCTGGATAGTAGCTCGCAACAGATCATCATCATTACCGGTCCGAATATGGCGGGTAAGTCTGCATTGCTGAGACAGACGGCGTTGATAACGCTGCTGGCACAGATTGGTAGCTTCGTACCTGCCGAGAGTGCACATATCGGTTTGGTGGATAAGATATTTACCCGTGTAGGTGCCAGTGATAATATTTCTGTCGGAGAGTCTACTTTCATGGTGGAAATGAACGAGGCGGCTGATATTTTGAATAACCTTTCTTCGCGCAGTCTGGTGCTCTTTGACGAGTTGGGGCGAGGTACATCTACGTACGACGGTATTTCTATTGCCTGGGCGATTGTAGAGCATATCCATGAGCATCCTAAGGCAAAGGCGCGTACGTTGTTTGCTACGCACTATCACGAGTTGAACGAGATGGAGAAAAGCTTCAAGCGTATCAAGAACTACAATGTTTCCGTTAAGGAGGTGGATAATAAGGTCATTTTCCTGCGTAAACTGGAACGTGGCGGTAGTGAACACTCCTTTGGTATTCATGTGGCAAAGATGGCGGGTATGCCGAAAAGTATCGTAAAACGTGCGAATGACATTCTGAAACAGCTTGAGGCAGACAATCGTCAGCAAGGTATTGCAAGTAAGCCGATGGCGGAAGTAGGAGAGACGCGTGGCGGCATGCAGCTTAGCTTTTTCCAGTTGGAAGATCCTGTGCTCTGCCAGATACGTGACGAGATTTTGAATCTGGATGTGAATAATCTGACCCCACTGGAGGCATTGAATAAGTTGAATGATATTAAGAGGATTGTAAAGGGGAAATAGACCAACTACTATAAATAAATGAAAGGAAATGAAATTTTAGCCTTATTCCGCCAGTTTGAAGAGGCCGCTTCCGAATACGAAGGTGTAGAATGCTGGAGTGCAAGAGAATTGCAGGTTTTGTTGGGTTACTCTAAGTGGGAGAACTTCGTCAAGGTGATTGATAAAGCTAAAGAAGCTTGTGAACATGCCTCAGAACATGTTCCCGATCATTTTCCTGACGTCAGGAAAACGATCGCAATGCCTAAAGGAGCCGAAAAAGCTATTGATGACATGATGCTTACCCGCTATGCCTGTTATCTAATTGCACAAAATGGTGATAGCCGTAAAGAACAGATCTCTTTTGCGCAGAATTATTTTGCGGTGCAAACCCGGAAAGCGGAATTGATAGAACAGCGTTTACTTGAGTATGAACGTGTAAAAGCTCGTGAAAAGCTTGGACAGACTGAAAAGCAGTTAGATTTTCTTCCTACTATCAGTATTAAGGCAAAAGATTTGGCTGCTGAAATGACAAGTGTAAATATACAGACTAAAGATTTAAGAGGGATTAATCCGATTGGTCAGGAGCATGTAGATAATAATACTGCTGTTAGAAATATGCTGTTACAGAGAGGGATTGTTCCTGAAAGTCTTCCTCCTGCTGAAGATGTGAAAAAAGTACAGAGGAAACTGGACAGTACGGAAAAGAAAGTATTGAAGGAAACCAAAAGGAAATAATCTATGGATTTATATGTTGAGGTTGTAACAAAGGTTACAACCTCATTTTTTGTTCTTTTAGTCTGTCAATTCCTTCTTCACACTATCCTTCTGCTGTTCCCTATATTGGCGTGGTGGCATACCGAAACGCTGGGAGAATAATTTATAGAACGTTCCGCGGTTATTGAAACCTGTCTTGTCCATTATTTCCTCAATGGTATAGTTCTTTGTCAGCAACAGTCGCTCGGCCATTGTGAGGCGATATTCTTTGATGATATCAGCAGGAGATTTGTCCGTTATAGGCTTTAATTTACGGTAGAACTGACGGGTGCTATAGCCCAGGTCACTGCTCAATAGTTCAACGGATAAGTCAGGGTTTGTGATATTCTTTTCTATGGTTTCTATCACCTTATCCAGGAATTCCTGATCTTCTTTGTGGATACAGTTCCCGTTTTCCACTTTGAATGAACTGAATATGGAACTATAATATTCTTTCAGGTCCGATTCTCTTTTAATCAACCGGTAGACTACTTTCTCTAAGTATTTTACATTGAAAGGTTTCGTCACATACACTTCTGCACCAGCCTCAATGCCTTTCACCTGATCGTCTTCGTGATGAAGGGCAGACAGTAGAATGAGTGGAATATGGCTCCATAACTTGTTTTGCTTGATTTTCTGGGCAAAGGAAAGTCCGTCTATTTCAGGCATCATCACATCTGAAATAATCAGATCCGGCTGTTTCAGTTCCAGACTGGCCAAAGCTTCTGCAGCGTTATTGAAAGATAATACATTGTATTTATCTACAAATATTTCCGAGACGAACCATAACATAGAAGGATCGTCGTCAATGATCATAACCGTGTGCTTGGAAGTGTCGAAATTAACAGCGGTCTGTTCCAGTTCCATGGGCTCCGTATTTGTATTCAGAGGTCCTGTTTCATACACTTTTTGGGGTGTTTCCGCTTCCTGTGCAGTGGGCGATAGTTCCGGTAAAGTGACTGTAAATGTCGTTATCTCATTCTGAATACTGCTGACATTGATTTCACCGTTCAACAGAGTAACCATATTCTTACAAATAGCCAATCCCAGCCCATTCCGTGAATTCTTGCCATTCATTTCAAAAGAATCCAATATCTTATAGCGATCGAATATCTTTGCAAGATTCTCTTTAGCTATCCCCTTTCCTGAGTTGGATATATTAAGGGTTAGAAGCTGGTTTTCTACTTTCAGGCCGATGGTGATATTCCCTTCTTCCGGAGTATATTTGAAGGCATTTGAGATCAGGTTATTGACGATCTTGCTGAAACAACTGATATCCGTGTTCCATTCAATGTCCGGCTCAATATCCAACCGATAGTTCAGATTCTTATTTTCAGCCAATTCACAGAAGGATTCCGCTATGTTCCGGAGTTTGTCCGATACGGATAATCTTTGGATAGAAAGCACTTTATGACCGGTTTCCAGCCTGCGGAATTCCAGCAGTTCCAGAATCAAGCCATTCAGTTTTTCTGTATTCTGCTGTATCATCTTCCCGTATTTGCGGATATACGAATCAGATTGCGGGTAGGCAAGTATCTTCTCGCACGGACCATAAATCAGCGTCAGCGGCGTACAGAATTCATGCGTGATGTTGGTAAAGAAGCGCAGCTTGGACTCATAGACTTCTTCTTTCTTTTCCCGGTTCAATTTCTCAATCATGCGGTGTTGCTTCCGGCGGTATTGATGAACTATCCTGTAAACAGCAAGAATGCAGAACAAAGCGATTAATATGAAATAGAGAATATACGCCCAGTTACTTAAATACCAGGGAGGAGTAATCTGAATCAGAAGTTTCTGCGGTTCGCACTCTTTTCCATTCATGTTATTCTTGTATTTCACTAACAAGGTATATTGTCCGGGTGCAAGATTGGAGAAGATGGCGCTGGCCGATGTTCCGCTTTCTATCCACTGGCTGCTTACTTCGTCCAATTTGTAAGAATAAGAGTAATTGTTACCATTTATATAATCTATTGCCATAAAGTCGATACAGAAGAAGTTCTGGCTATAATCCAGCTGAAGTATCTTCTTTCCTTTCTTGTCGTGAAGAAAATCATGAATATTGTATTCTTTTCCGAAGATAGATAATCCCTTCAGGTTTATTTGAGGCATATAGTCTGCCATAATATAAGCGTTAGGCTTGACGGTAACAAATCCGTTTGTCCCTCCGAAGAACAAAGTTTCGGTCCGCAAGTCTTTATAGAAAGCTCCATCACTGAATTCAGTGACTTCCAGTCCGTTTTCCCGGTCGTAAGTCTGCCCGGTATTGGTTTTAGGGTTGAACCTTACCAGTCCTTGATTCGTGCTGATCCAAAGGTTATTTTGTTGGTCTTCCAAAATGCCATGTACTGTGTTGTTTGAGAAAAGGTCAGCCCTGTCATGATAATGTGAGTAATCTTCATTGAAGTGAAGTAGTCCGGAGCTGGTTCCCAGCCAATATCCTTTCTCATTTTTATAAATGGCGAAAATATCATTGGCCGTCTGACTGTTCACTACATTATCAAACCTGTATGGAGTTAGCTGTTCGGTTTCGATATTGAGCCGGTAGGCTCCATAACCACGATTACCGAACCAAAGGATAGAATCATTCTCCTGGAAGGAGGTAAAGAAATAATTGGAAGCCATACGCCCGTTATCCAGAACAATTCTGGTAGCCGATTTAACGGCAGGAGAGCTACCGGCTTTATCCAAAATGACTTTTACGATACCTTCGCCTACGGTGGATACCCATAAAGTGGTATCATTTAATTCGTTGATGGAATGTACATATTTCACCTTCTTTCCATCGGCTATTACTGTAAATGCTTTCAGCTGTTTATTCTGGTATGAATAGTAGTTGAGGCCGTTTTCTGTTCCAATCCACAACCTGTTCGCAGAACCGGGGGCAAAGCAATAGACGGTGTTGTCGGTTAAGGTACTGTTGCTGATGGAGATCCGGTCGAAAGAAACTGCTGTATTGGTTTCCGGAGAATAATTCCTGATACGCAATATACCTCCTCCTTTGGTTCCTATCCATAAGGTTTGTTCCTCGTCGTAGTAAACGGTACGTACGGGGTTGTTTATCTGGTATACAGGAGTATCCAGCAGCGTATTGGTAATGGAGAAAGCATCATTGAAGTACATGTATACCCCTTGTCCGTCTGTTCCTATCCAAACAATATCCTGATATTTGTCCTTCATCAGGCAGAAGATGCCGGAATGGATTTCCGTATCTTGCATCTGGTATTTTATTTTCTGATCGGACATATATTTCAATACGATCAATCCGCTGCTTTTGAAGCCAATGTAATAGTCGTTTTGTTGTTTGATGATGGAAGAAACTTCTCCGCGAGTTTCGACTTCTGCTTTGAGATCTGCAATAAAGTATTGCTGTTGATTGCCGAAGTCATATTCATAGAGTGAGTAAGTCTTATCGATGAAATAGACCAGATCTTCTTCTGCGAATGCCCATAGTAACTGTTCGGGGTGTTTGAAAAGATTGTTGGGGGTGAGGGTTATTCCTTCTTTATTCTTGTTTATCTGATAGCTGCGGGTGTCATTATCCGAAGTGAATATCCATAGAATATTGTTTTCGTCGATGATGGTGGATAATACGTGTCCAAATGCTATTTGAGGTACTTCCAGCTTTTGGAAGAGTTGCTTTTCCGGTTGATAGTAATAGATATATCCGTCGTCTTTTACGATGAAAAGGTCATTATCCCTGCTTTTTGCCATATAGTTCTTGTCTTTGAACTCCGTAAAGCTTTTAGATGTCTGGTGTTTGGTATCCAGACGGTCCAGTCCATAGTTGGTCTGTATCCATAATACCTCCTTTTCAGTCTCCATGATGTCGTTAATCAGATTTCCGGATAGTGAGGCTTTCGTCGGGTTGGCAGGATTGTACACATGGATATTGGTACCGTCGAAAATATTCAAACCGTCACATGAACCGATCCAGATAACTCCCTGATGATCCTGGTAAAGGGATAAGATAGCACTGTTGGATAAACCGTTCTTGTTTGAAAATTGCCGCAGACTGTATGCATGAATCAAATGCGGAAAGCAGCATAAGATGCAGATAAGCAGTGAAACTTGGGGGAAGTAGTGTCTGTTTTTCATATCTGTATATCGGACTAATTAGGTATTGCAAAGATAGAGAATTATGGTCGGATACGGTTGGGAAGCATAGAAAAAAGAGTAATACTTTTCTGACTTTTTTGTGCGTTTTACAGCCATAGCCATGTAATTACACTTTTATGGCATAAATATAGGTATGCTTTTAGGTAAGTGCCGCTATTTTTGCGATTGATAAATATCTGTATTATTCACAATAGAATATTTTACTATGAAATTACCAGTTATCCTATTAGCATCTGCGCTGCTTTGTTCAGGTAGTATGCATGCACAGAGTGCAAAACCGGAGAAAAAAGCGAAAGCTTATATGGTGGCAGATGCCCACCTGGATACCCAATGGAATTGGGATGTCCAAACCACCATCAAAGAGTATGTTTGGAATACCTTGTCCCGTAATCTGTTTTTGTTGAAGAAGTATCCCGATTATATCTTCAATTTTGAAGGAGGTGTCAAATATGCTTGGATGAAAGAATACTTTCCCAGTGAATATGAGCAACTCAAAGCATTTGTGCGTTCAGGTCGCTGGCATATCAGTGGCAGTAGTTGGGAAGCATCGGATGTGCTGGTACCCTCTGTTGAGTCTTCCATTCGTAATATCCTGCTTGGACAGGAATATTACAGAAAAGAGTTCGGGACAGAAAGCACGGATATTTTCTTGCCCGACTGTTTTGGCTTTGGCTGGACGCTGCCTACTATTGCCAAACATTGCGGTCTCATCGGCTTTTCTTCGCAGAAACTCGACTGGCGTAACCATCCTTTTTATGGAGAGAGCAAACATCCTTTTATGCTTGGGCTATGGCAAGGAGTAGACGGTTCTTCTATTATGCTTGCTCACGGTTATGATTATGGTAAGCGCTGGAATAACATTGACCTGTCGGAAGATAAAGAATTGTTGGGACTGACTAAGCGCACTCCATTGAATACGGTTTATCGCTATTATGGCACGGGTGATACGGGTGGTTCTCCCTCAATAGGCTCTGTCAGTTCTGTAGAGAAAGGTATCAAGGGGAACGGACCGTTAGAAATAATCAGCGCAACGAGCGATCAGCTATTCAAGGATTATCTTCCTTATGAAAAACATTCGGAATTGCCCGTTTTCAACGGCGAATTGCTGATGGATGTACATGGAACCGGATGTTATACTTCGCAAGCTGCCATGAAGCTTTATAACCGTCAGAATGAACTTTTGGGAGATGCTGCCGAAAGAGCGGCCGTAGCAGCGGATTGGTTGGGTATAGCCGGCTATCCGGGTGAAAGTCTGACAGAAGCATGGAAGCGTTTCATTTTCCACCAATTCCATGATGACCTTACCGGTACCAGTATCCCACGCGCTTATGAGTTTTCGTGGAATGATGAATTGCTTTCATTAAAGCAATTTTCAGGTGTCCTGACAGCTTCGGTAGGGGCTGTTTCTGAGAAAATGGATACTCGCGTCAAGGGTATTCCGGTTGTGTTTTACAATGCACTCGGATTTCCGGTAACGGATGTGGCGGAGGTAGCGATTGAAGCTCCCAAATTCCCCAAAGGTGTCAGTGTTTATAATGCGGAAGGCAAGCAAGTAGCTTCCCAATTACTTTCTTACCGGAATGGAACTGTGTATTTATTGATAGAAGCAACTGTGCCTGCTACAGGATATGCCGTGTATGATATCCGGCTTTCCGGAAACCAGAAGCTGGCAGATTCTTTTGTTTCAGAAACAACAGTGGAGAACTCTGTCTATAAAATCTCATTGGATAAGCAAGGAGATATAATCTCGCTTTACGATAAGAAAAATAATAAAGAACTAGTTAAGGACGGCAAATCTATTCGTCTGGCTCTTTTTACTGAGAATGAATCATATAATTGGCCAGCTTGGGAGATTCTGAAAAAGACTATTGACCGTGCACCTGTTTCTATTACTGAAGACGTGAAAATGAATCTGTGTGAGAATGGTGCCCTGCGCAAGACTTTGTGTATAGAAAAGCGCCATGGCAAATCGTTGTTCCGTCAGTATATCCGGCTTTACGAGGGAGAATTGGCTGACCGTATAGACTTTTACAATGAGATAGACTGGCAGTCAACGAATGCACTGCTGAAAGCAGAATTCCCCTTGAATGTTGATAACGAAAAGGCGACCTACGATTTGGGTATAGGCAGCGTTCAGAGAGGTAATAATATATTGACCGCTTATGAAGTATATGCCCAATATTGGGCGGATTTAACCGATAGTGACGGCAGTTATGGTGTTTCTATTATGAATGACAGTAAATATGGCTGGGATAAACCTGATAATCATACACTCCGCCTGACATTGCTTCATACACCCGAGACTAAGAACAACTATCCGTATCAGGACCGTCAGGATCTGGGATATCATACTTTCACTTATAGTTTGGTAGGGCACGCCGGCGGTTTGGATAAGGCGCAGGTCGTTAAGGAGTCTGAAGTATTAAATCAGCGTTTGAAGGCTTTTGCTGCTGGGAAACATTCCGGAACATTGGGCAAAACCTTCTCTTTCGCATCTTCGGACAATAGTAACGTTGTCATCAAAGCTTTGAAGAAAGCGGAAAGTTCGGACGAATATGTGGTGCGTGTGTACGAAACGGGTGGCAAAGCTCCACAAAATGCAGTGCTGACATTTGCAGGAACTATTACAAGTGCCGTTGAAGCAGATGGTACGGAGAAGAATATAGGAAGTGCGGACTTTAGCGGTAATCAGCTGGAAGTCTCCATACAGCCCAACAGCATCAGGACCTATAAAGTCCGTTTCAATGATAATAAGAAGGAAGAATTGCGATGCGAACAACTGCCTCTCAATTATGACCGTAAATGTTTCAGCTGGAACGAATTCCGTTGGGAGGCTAATTTCGAAGCCGGTTATTCTTATGCCGCTGAATTAATACCTGCCGATATAACTGTTAATCGTGTTCCTTTCCATCTGGAAACAAAAGAAGAAATGAATGGTATGTTATGTAGCGGAAATACCTTGCAACTGCCTGCCGGACATTCCTATAACCGTTTGTATATACTGGCTGCTGCGGCAACTGCTGAAGAAGATGTTAGAGGCGTATTCCAGGCAGGGAAGAATTTGCAGGAGATTGTCGTTCCTTCTTATACCGGTTTCATCGGACAATGGGGGCATACAGGCCATACACAAGGCTATTTGAAAGATGCAGAAGTGGCCTATGTCGGTACACACCGCCATTCCGCTGAGGGAGATCATGCTTATGAGTTTACTTATATGTTCAAGTTTGCCATTGACATCCCTGCTAAAGCAACTGAGGTTATCCTGCCCGATAATAAAGATATTGTTATTTTTGCTGCTACATTGGTTGAAGAACCATATGCACCTGTTAAAGCACTATCTACTTTATTCCAGACTGCCAATGAAGATGATGCCAGCTTGCAGAAGACAGCAGAACTGAAGATCAATCTGTTGAAACCGGAACATATCGTTGCTTGGTCGGGATATACCAACGACAATGAGAAACCTGCATTTCTCATTGATGGAAACGAGAATACTAAATGGTGCGATACCTCTATGCTCCCTAACTATATTGATTTTGATTTGGGAATGGAAAAGGAAATAAGCGGTTGGAAGATGGTGAATGCTGCTCAGGAAAGCTATTCTTACATCACCGGCAGCTGCTTCTTGCAAGGCCGGAATAACCCGAATGAAGCATGGCGCACATTGGACTTTGTAACCGGAAACAAGCAGAATGTTATCAACCGTTCTCTGGGTAAGACTGAGAAGGTACGCTATCTGCGTCTGTTGGTTACTCAACCGGTACAGGCTGCTAATGGGAAAGATACGCGAATTTATGAGTTTGCTGTTTTTTAATAACTCGTTGACGGAATTAATGTCTTTCTGTAGGGTTATGAATATATTTTAGACACGGAATTCTAAGATTTGCGCAAAGATTTGCGCAAGTCTTAGAATTTCTTTAGGATCAGCCACCCAATTTTTCATAAACAATTTGATATTTATCCTATTATCCATTTACTGCCCGGTATAAATGAGATGATCTTTGCTGTTACGAAACAGCAAATGAAAGTACTCACTGCAATACAAGGTATAGCCGCAACGGTAGGCAGTGCCAGAGTGTGCTTGAATACTGTTACCCACAACCCGAGCCAGAATATATGCATGAGATACATGCCATAGCTGAGTTTTGATGCTTCTGTTAGAATCCGTGGGGGATTTGGGCGATTGATGCATGTGAAAATAAGGAATGTACCCGTTGTAAGAAGCACACAATTGATTGTACAGAAAGCCCATCCTATTTCTATTACAGGTGTGGAAAGAATTTCTCCGGGTACAGCCTGAATATAGAATGAGTAAATGGTCCATACAGCTCCGATGATCATTAGAATACCTCCTACGGTGAGACGTTTGGAACGGTTCCATGTAAGGTGAACACGTATGTAATGTGCTAATACCAGATATCCCAGGTAGCCTGAAAAGTACCATAACATGTGGTACTCATTCCAGAAACATTGCCCCCATACTTCACCGCACCAGCGGTTGAGATACGGCATACACGTTGATAACAGGAATAGCCCAATGAAGAAACGTTCTTCTTTCTTTGTGGCTTTACTCAACCACGGTGATATGATGGGTATGAACAAATAAAGACTGATCAAAGGATACATAAACCATAAGTGTCCGGCCTGTGATGGGAAGTTCAGTAGTATTCGCGACATATCATTCAATGATGTCTCTCTATTGATTGCTCCCCACAACATTGGTAAGGTACTATAGAGTATCATGAAAATAAAAAATGGTGGCAGGATGCGTAAGCAGCGCTGGCGGTAAAATTGCCATGTGGTCTGTTCTTCTTTCATCGGTGCAAGGAGAAAGGCGGAAACAATCATGAACAGTGGTACTGCCATGCGTGAGAAACCGTCGTAAACTGCTACCCATAGCCGGTCTGTTTCACTGGCCAAATAAGACTGAGGTCCTACCATATCTGTAGATCCGGCAGCGCCATAAAAGTTTTCACTGGCGTGGACCAAAATGACAAGGAAACATGCGAATACGCGTACATAATCTAAAAAAACAATACGTTTCATTTTTTATTTGAATATTTCTGTTAATAATTTTGTATTAAGGTAATTCTCAGGGGAGGAGATTCAAAAAACTTCTCCGGATTAACTGTAGATTATTCAATTACAGCTGCAAAGCCACCATTGCGTGCCAGACTTATAGTTAACTTATCTCCCTTTCTGAGTATACGCTCTTTCTTGCGGTAATCCATAGCTTGGCGGTTGGCGTTTATTCCGTCTTCAAAAGAGGTCATGCGGTAGGTTTGTCCTTCTTTCAGGAAGTTCAGGTTTAGTTCAAAGTCTCGTTGTTGCTCTCTATTATTGGTCATGCCACCGATATGCCACTTATCTCCTTTGCGTTTGGCTACGATAGCGTATTCGCCAACTTTGGCTTTCAGGGCAATGGTTTCATCCCAGGTTTGTGGCACTTGTGTGATGAAGCGTGTACATTCGTCGTTACGGTAGTAGAGAGTTGGATTGTCTGCCATCATTTGAATTCCGCTTTCGAATATAACGAATAGCCCCATCTGATAGGCGCGTGTACCGATACTGGCTGAATTGGGACGCTCGGAACGGTAAATCTCCGGTTGCATGCTCAGCATAGCGCCCGGAGTATAATCCATCGGGCCTACTGCATTTCTCATGAAGGGAAGGTAGACACTGTTATCCGGTCGGCAGCCCCCCATTTGCTCCATACCTCTTACCCCTTCATAAGAAAGGACATTGGGATATTTGTATTCCAGCCCTGCCGGTTTGAATGATCCATGAAAATCGACGAACAGATGATGTTTGGCAGCTTCTTTGGCAACTCTTTCATAATAGTTTACCATCCATTGGTCGCTTCTGTCCATAAAATCAATTTTGACACCTTTCACACCCCATTTTTCAAATGTCTCGAACAAGCCGAAGTTCTTTTCTACCGTTAACCATGTCAGCCAAAGTACAATTCCTACATTCTTTTCTTTACCGTAGCGGATAAGCTCATGTACATCTACTGTTGGATTGGGAGTATAAGGATCTCTTGTGGACATGGCCCAGCCTTCATCCATGATGATATAAGGTATTCCATAGTGGGCGGCAAAGTCAATGAAGTATTTATAAGTATCCAGATTACAGCCTGCTACAAAGTCTACATCCGGTCCGTAAGGAGTGGCACCATTCCACCATTCCCAGCTTGCCAATCCCGGTTTAATCCAAGAAGTATCTTCCAATACATTTTTTTGCGCAAGCTGATAGGTCATGGTATTCTCTATCAATTGTTCGTCGTTTGTGCTGATGACAAAGTAGCGCCAGGGAAAACTGCGTTTTCCATTGGTTCGGGCAATGTAGCTTGCTTCTTTCTCTATTTTGAGGCTACGATCTCCGTCTTCACCGAATTCCAAAGGAACTTTGGGAAATATGGAAGACATGCTGTTATCGCCATTACTTTTAAAAAATAAAGCCGGATAGTCTGTCAAATCTGATTCGCTGATCAGGATTTTATATTCTTTCCGTGTATCTATAAGTACAGGTAGGAGTACCATTGGATCTGATGTTTTCCATTCATTACTTTGTATGTGGCGGTACTCTTCTTCATAAGCTGTTTTAAAGCCACCCGGTTGCTGCACGTGAAGCAGATAATTCTCCGGGAAGTTTATCTGAAGAGTTTCGCTGTTCACGTCGATTATTCCTTTCTTGTCTGTAATGAAACGATAGGCGACTCCGTCATTGAATGCGCGGAATTCAATAGAATAATCTCCTTTGAATTTCAGTAGTAGTTGATTGTATGTGTTGGACACGATGGAATATTTTAGTGGAATTACCGGTGTAAGTGATTCTTCTACATTTTTGGAGCTTGTTTTTATGAGCTTTGGGTGGTTACCCAGTTGTTGATTACCTACCTCTATTTGGAGATTGCATTGTTTCAGTAAAGTGTCGTTCCCGCAAATGATATCATAACTGATTTTGTCTGAAAGGCTGATCGACACCTGTATATTTCCATCCGGAGATTGGAGTTTCTGTATCTTTTGCCCATAGATGTGCAGGGCTGCACAAAGACTTGCTAATAGGAAAAAATGTTTCTTCATGGTATTTCATGGTATTTGTTTTTTTAATTTTCTTTGTGTGCAAAAGTAATGGGTTTTATAGATTTATAATTATGTATTTGTGACATAGTTGTATATTTCTCTGGCATTATTGTAAGGTTGGGCATACTTGTATGCTAGCCCTCTTCACCTATAATAAGTGTACTTTTCAGACTCCCGATTACGAATATATTCCAGTAAAATGTAGTGCGCGGGGCGTGACATTGTACCATGGTCGAATCCGTCCAGTTCATACAGATACGCTGCCGGATGGCCTGTTAGCTTAAGCATACGCCACATATAAGCATTTTCTTCGTAGCGCCCCAGCATTTCACGTTCACGATCACCACAAATCAACAGAATAGGCGGACAATCTTTGCGGACGTAGTATAAAGGAGCAGCCTCATCAATCAATGGCTGAAGATCGGGTATGCCTCTGTCTCTACGGTTTTGGAAGTGTGTGATCATCTGTCCACTGAATGGTATGAGCGCTGCAAACTTATCAACATCTACATCATATTTAGCCAGACGTCGTTTGTCTAACCCTATCATGGAGACTAAGTAACCACCAGCGGAATGTCCGGCTAAGTAAATTTTGTTGGGGTCTCCTCCATAACGTTCGATATTCTTCATTACCCAGGCAGCCGCTGCGGCAGCATCATCCACGCAATCATCAGTAGTGATACCGGCGTTTATGGCTTTCGGGTCCTTGTTGCCTGCGCAGAGACGGTAGCTTACCCCGACAATACAGAGACCTTGCCCTTGCAGCTCTCTCGGGAGTTCGCGGTCACCTACCGTCAGTCCACCACCGTGATACCATACTACAGTCGTAAAGTTTGTCTTATTTGCCGGATAGTAAATATCTAACAAACATTTCTTCTGTACATACTCATTTTTGCTATCAGGACGATAACTGATAGCCTTATCCGTTCTGTATTCTTGTGCCAGAAGTGTACCTGCACATAGTAGCAGGCACATTAACCAAAGTGTTCTTTTTCTTTTCATATTGCTTAATATATCATGATTATTACTCTTTATCTGAGAAAGAATAAGGGAAACTATCCGGTTCCGTACCGCGTTTATAATTGGGTTCACTACTCATGTCGAACCTGATTTTGGCGCCTTTTATCAATAAGGAATGGTTCAGATAGTTCTTGTCATACTTCTTGCCATTGTATCGTATATTGCCGATATAGCGGTTCTCATCACTGTTTTCCGGTGCTGATATCTCGATTGTTTTGCCATTCTCCAGGTGAACCTTTACACTCTTGAAGAGTGGTGCTCCCAACACATATTCGTCCGTACCCGGGCAGACGGAATAAAAGCCTAATGCCGACATGACATACCAGGCTGAAGTTTGTCCGTTATCTTCGTCCCCGCAATATCCGTCGGGGGTTGGCTGATAAAGACGGTTCATTACTTCGCGTACCCAATACTGTGTTTTCCAGGGTTGTCCGGCGTAGTTATAGAGATAAATCATGTGTTGTATGGGCTGGTTGCCATGTGCGTACTGTCCCATGTCAATGACTTGCATTTCGCGCATTTCGTGAATCAGGCTTTGCCGGGTATTGGTGTTTGCACCGAATACGGGCGGTGTAGTAAATACAGAGTCGAGCATAGCCACAAAGTTCTTGTCGCCTCCCATCAGGTTTATTAAGCCCCGCATATCATGGAATACGGACCAGGAATAATGCCAGCTGTTTCCTTCAGTGAAAGGACCCCACCATTCCACCGGATCGAAGTGCTGCGGGAAGTTGCCGTTACGGTCTTTGCCGCTCATCAGGCTGTAAGGAGCATAGAACAGGTTCTTATAGTTCTGGCTGCGCTTCTTGTAGATGTCCAGTTCCGATGCCGGTCTGCCCAGTTTCTTTCCCATCTGATAGATACACCAGTCATTGTAGGCGTATTCAAGGGTACGGGCTGCACTCTGACCGATATCGGAAGGTACATATCCCAATTCATTGTATTCCTTGTAGCCCATGCGGCCGGAAGAAGGAACCGTGGGATGCTGGTTGTTGGCTCCATGCAACAGACCTTCGTACATTTTCTCGGCATTCTGTTTGATGTTGCCTTTCATGTATGCATCTGCCACTACCGATGCAGAATTATTGCCTACCATACAGTCGCGATGTCCGGGACTGGCCCATTCCGGAAAGAAACCACTCTCCAGATAGGCATTCAGGAAACCTTCTTCCATTTGTTGGCTCATGGAAGGGTATATCAGGTTAATCATTGGGAGTTCTCCCCGGAAGGAGTCCCAAAAGCCGGTATCTGTAAAGAAGCGTCCGGGCATCACCTTGCCGGTGTGCGGGCTATAATGCAGGATGTTTCCCGCCGCATCAATCTCATGGAACGTCCGGGGAAATAATACGCTGCGGTATAAGCAGGAGTAGAAGGTGCGAAGTTGATCTTCGCTGTCCGATTCAACCTCAATTCGGTCCAGTACCTCATTCCAGCGCTCTTTACCTTTCTGCTTCAGTTCTTCCAGATTCATAGAGCCGAGTTCTTTCAGGTTCTGCTCTGCCTGTTCGGGACTGATGAAAGAAGATGCGATGCGGGCGCATACTTTCTCTCCCTTGCGGGTTGCGAATCCGATAATGGCTCCGGCATGATTTTCCTTAACGTCCGGTTGGCCCATTTTGATTTCACCATTGCTTACGGTTGCCGAGTAAGTGAAGGGCTTGTCGAAAGTAATGGTGAAGTAATTCTTAAAGTTGGCCGGTACACCACCGCTGTTTTTGGTCGTGTAACCGATGATTTTATTCTCGGCCGGAATCACTTTCACATACGAACCATTGTCGAATGCATCGATTACTACATAAGAATCTTTGCTCTCGGGAAAAGTGAAGCGGAATATGGCTGCACGCTCCGTAGGGACAATTTCGGTTGTAATATTGTGATCAGAAAGGAATGCGCGGTAGTAATAGGGTGTAGATACCTCAGATTTATGATTGAACCAGCTTGCACGCTTGTCTTGGTCGAATACGGGCTCACCTGTAATGGGCATGATGGCGAACTGTCCGTAGTCGTTTATCCAGGGACTGGGTTGATGTGTTTGTTTGAAACCTCTGATACGGTTAGATGCATAGGTGTAAGTCCAGCCTTCTCCCATCTTTCCGGTTTGTGGGGTCCAGAAGTTCATCCCCCAGGGCATTGCGATGGCAGGATAGGTATTACCATTGGATAATTCGAAACTGGAGTCTGTCCCAACCAGTGGGTTTACATAGTCTACTATATCTTTCTTGCTTTGGGAGAATAAGAGAGAACTGGCTCCCAATAAGAATGATAAGAAAAGAATCTTTTGTTTCATGTTATTGGATTTATTGATATAATATTTCCTGCAAATATGGTGGTTTATAGTGATTTGCGTGTTACACATTTGTGACGTATATGTCTTCTTTCGTGACAATTAAAAAGAACTTTGCAGATAATTCAGTACGCACTGATTATCTGCAAAGTTCTTTCATCTTTCATTGTTGTCTCATTCATTGGCTTTTCCGCTGAAACTGCCGTCTGAAGGATGGGGAAGTGCTTTCAGGAGGATTAAGTCGGCGTAGCGATTGGCTTGTGCAATGGCTTCCTGACGCAGCTCTTCCACGCGGGGTTCGGGGTCTTTGTACTTGGCATAGTTCATCTCTGCTATTGTCATATACCGTTTGTAAGCAATGCTTTCCCCTTCTCTGTAAGATAGTATTTCTGTTTAGGATGCTTGGGCTGGTTAGGATATAAGGGTTCTACCCATCCCGCATAAATGGAGGGGGTCAGATAATTATTCAAGAAATTTTCTCTGTCTTTCAGTTGCATCAGTTGCATCATTTCCTTTACCGAATATAGATTTTCACCAATCAATCTGATGAGCGATTCCACTTGTCGGGTACTTGTCGGGTGCTTGTCGGGTACTTGTCGGATCAGATTTAGCAAATCGGAATACAAGTACTACAAAGCCATCGCCTAACTTGTATTCGGGTTCGGGCAATCTGGCTTTCTTACATTCTTCTGTCATCAAGCTGATACCTCGTCCCCAATTTTCTAACAGTTTACGCTTGTAGAGGACATTGGCAATGAGCGGATTTTGAGGTTCAGAACAATATTCGGATTTCATCTTTTCCATATCCCAATTGTGCGGAAATGTACCGGGGTTTTCTATCTCTACACGGTCATCGTAAATGGCAATGCCTACTGAACCTCCAGCTGTGCGGTAGTTCCTGTGGCATAAGCTATTGACTACTCCTTCGCGTATTGCTTTATAAGGTATAGTCAGATGTTCTTCTCGCTCCAGTCCTTCTGTTACACCGGATAATGAAAGGTGTTTGAAAATAAAGGCCATAGCCGCATCCAATAGTTTGAACAGATTACCTTGTATGCGCTGATTATCCATAAAGACGGTTTTATCTGTACCTTTGAAGCGTGCTAGTCTCAAAAGGCACTGTGGGTATTCCACCAATTCCCGGTTGGCAAACAGTACAGCTGCCGCATGGTTCAACATACCATTTTTCAACAACCCGAATTTCTCTAGAATCACAGGTATGTTATTACCAGTATTTTCAGGCAAGCGACCGTATTCGATACCTAACCTTACGGTTTTCAGTACCTCGTTCTCGTCTATATCCTGCAATGTGAAGTCTGGATTCCTGAATAGCTCCCAACGATATTTTGCTCCGTCACGTAGTATTAGTAATTCGTTATATACAGCTTGCGGCATCGTAGTGGTCACACTTTCCACTCGGTAATATGGACGTCCTTTATAGCAAAACGGGCGATTCATACTTGATTCTTCAGCATGGAGGACTACTACTTTTTTATTGTTGTCAGGAATAGGTATATATGATATTTGTACAATTGCCGTTGGCTCCAGTCTGTTGATTGCTTCCGCGATGCTTCTTTTGGTACTATCTGCTATTTCTTGTCCGATTATCTTGCCTTTGTCGGAGATTCCAAACAAGACGGTTCCACCTTCCCTGTTAAGGAAAGCTCAAAGTGTTTCCATACCGCGCTCTAGCTGTCCGGTAGTTTCTTTAAATTCCACCTGCTCATTTTCAGTTTGGGCTATCTGCTCCTTTATATCTTCAATGCTATCTATTTTCATTGCGTATACTTTTGATTTACAAAAGTACTCATTATTTATAAAATAGTATGGAGTTCTTTCATCTTTCATCGTTGCCTTATTCATCGGCTTTTCCGCTGAAACTACCGCCTGAAAGACAAGGAAGTGCTTTCAGGCGGATTAGGTCACTTCCTTGCATACCCGCATTTCTATTCCTTTATATACCACTACAATCTTGTGCCGTAATCGCCATTATAGGATAGTTAACTGACTGTAGAAAGGTATAAAGTTGTTCCTGAACCGCTAAGTTAGGGATGGTCAGCCTGATTCTTCCTTGATATTTGCCACTGATGGTAAGCATGCCGAAGTAGTAGAGTAGGTTCACAAAATTATTCGGGTTGGTGATGTTGGTAGGAGAGAATCCTTCCTGTAACTCCCCGATGATGTATCCCTGGCTCATCAGACTTTGGAGAATAGAAGCATTATGGGTGTCCTTACGGATGAGCATGTTCAGTTTCTCGAAGTCAATGCGGATATTGTCTTCTACCATGCTTTCCGGCACTTTGCCGTGGATGATGTAGTTCTTGACAAAGTATAGCACCATATTGGGATTGTACATCGTGGTTTCATCATAGCACTCCTGTGCAAAACAGTAATTGTCGTACCAAGGCTTCATTATTTCTATCAGTTCGTCCACTGTGTGATGGAAAGGGCTGTTTGTTGAATAGTAAGTCAGCATTTCGCGTACTTCCTCCTCTGTGAAGCCCATCATCTGGTTAAAATTCGGTGAGAGGGAGTAGTTGGTGCTAATGTTGAATCCGCTGGTTAGGTCGTTCATGGTCACAGGGCTTACGCCGGTGATGAAGCAACGCTTGATACTGGAGTAAGTTCCAGCCTTCACCTTGCTGAAGAAAGCACGCAGATAGTCTTCGCCATACGTTTCGTTAGTGTGATGATGTGAACCTTCAGGGTTGGCGAGAATGGCGTTGGTGAAGTAGTCGTATTCATCGATAAAGAGGTAGATGTTACGGTTGGCACGTTCGCATACCTGATAGAGGAACTCCAGTTGCGCTACAGCTCCTTTTTTGGTGTGCAGTTCTTCCCATGTCTCCGGGGGAAGGAGGTCGGCATATTTCTTGCAAAAGCTTTCGATGGTGGTGCCGCAGTGTTCATCCAACCCTTTGCGGTAATCATTCAGCTCTCCGCTGATACCGGGGAGGTTAAGATAGAGCACCAAGTAGCTGTTGCGGTTTGGTGTGGGGTGTTGTCCGATATAGAGACCACCAAAGAGTTCATCGAACTTGTCGTGCGTACTCACATCGTAGTAGTGTTGCAGTATGTTTAGCGTCAGGCTTTTGCCGAAGCGCCGAGGGCGGATAAAAAAGAAGAAAGGGTCTGCTTGCTCTATCAGGGGGATAAAGCGGGTTTTATCTACGTAATAATAATTGTCGCGGCGAATAACCGCAAAGTTCATCATTCCGTAGGGAAGTCTCTTTCTGTCCGGTACTATATATTCCAATGGATCCATGTTCTACCCTCCTGCTATTGTTTTTAAATCTGTTACTTTGTCACGCAACGATACAAAGATAACAAAAGTTCTTGTAGGGACGATGCGTTTTCTCTTACTTGTTTAGGGAAGTGCTTTCAGATTTATCTTTTGGGTGCTGCATCCCTTGACATTCCGTAATATCCCGGCATAGGCCGATAGATGGGTTGTGCACGTCTTCCCACGTTCATCAGTTTACCTTCTTTTTGCAACCGTTGCAGATGGTTGTTGGCGGTGGTGCGAGCCATGCCGCACAATTCCTGAAAGTCGATGCGAAGCAGCAGGTCATGTTCCGCGAAATACTCTTTCAGGCGCATATCGATCTCTACTTCGGAGAGTCGCAGGGAGTGGCGCGTGTATTTGCTTTGGGTGGCGGTAACGCCTGTCAGCGCAGCTTTCAGGCGGATGTCCGGGCGGAAGCTGATGCCTTTCAGACGTAGTTTCAAATGCTTGTTCTTGGTTTGGCGGGTTACTTTCTGTGTGGCCTCCAGGGTAGGGGCAAAGTATCCCAATCCTTCGATGTGTACCTCACGACCTTCGCGTAGCTCTTCTCCGCAAAGCTGTGCCAAGGTGTCTATTGCACTTTTTGCGTCACCCACGCTGAGCGAACTACGTTCATGTACCCGATAATACAGTTTCTCCATACTTACCTTGCCGTTGAGCAGTGGGCGGGGGTGCAGTCCTCTTTCTTCCGGTTCCCCTTCTGCGTTGGGGTTCTCGTACCAGTCGTAAACTATTGCCATAATGCTTGTATTTTAATGCTTTAAATGTATATGCTTGTTGACCCGAAGGTGCTGTTTTGAAAGTGAACCACTGGAGTCGGTCGGATGAGTGACTGGAGTTGGTAGAGCGACCGACTAAAGTTGTTCGAGTGAATAACTCCAGTAGGTCGTTTCTAAGTCAGCACACAAAGGTAGTGATATTAGTAAGATTTTCCTATGGAAGTCCTTACTTTCTTTCTAACTGTGTTTTAAGAAAAATAGTTGATGAAACGCTTGCAAAACGCTTCCACGCTGTAGTAAATTCGTAGCGTCGGTACTGGCAAAACGAAACCTGTTTACTATTTAAATGAAAAGAAGTTATGAAAAAGAAATTAATGACATTGGAACAACGCCGCTTGCTGTGCGAGGCACAACAGTTGCTGGCTTTCTCGGAAAAACGGAAAGCAAAGAAGAAAACACCGGAAGCATCGGAGTCCGGAGACAACACGAATACAACGGTTCGCCTGACGAGGCAGGTCATGGATTTCCTGACGAAACGTTATGATTTCCGTTATAATCTGTTGACGGAGGAGACCGAATTCCGTCCTGCCGGACAGCGTGATTTTGCTTTCCTGCCTGTGGGTAAGCGAAACCTGAATGCTTTCTGCATTGAGGCTCATGCTGAGGGTATCCCTTGCTGGGACAAAGACCTGAACCGCTATATCTATTCCACTTATATTTCTGACTATCACCCTTTCCACCTCTATATGGAGGAATTGCCGCAATGGGACGGTGTTGACCGCCTGACACAGCTTGCCTTGCGGGTTTCCGGCTGTCCGCATTGGGTGCAGGGATTTCACACCTGGATGCTGGGGCTTGCCGCGCAATGGTCGGGGCTGGCAGGTATACATGCCAACAGTGTGGCGCCTATTCTTGTAAGTCAAGAGCAGGGACGGCAGAAATCCACATTTTGCAAGTCATTGATGCCGATGGTTCTGCGGCGATATTATGTGGATAATCTGAAGCTTACTTCGCAAGGGCAGGCGGAACGCCTTTTGGCGGAAATGGGCTTGCTGAATATGGACGAGTTCGATAAATATGCTGAAAACAAAATGCCGTTGCTGAAGAACCTGATGCAAATGTCTGATTTGAATATTCGTAAAGCCTATCAGCAGAGTTTCCGCCAACTGCCCCGTGTCGCCTCATTCATCGGCACCAGCAACCGTTTCGACTTGCTCACCGATCCTACGGGAAGCCGTCGTTTCCTTTGTGTGGAAGTGAAGCGGACGATAGACTGTACCCACATAGAGCATGACCAAATCTATGCGCAACTGAGGGCGGAACTGCTTGCGGGGAGGCGTGATTGGTTCACTAAAGAAGAGGAACAGGTATTGCAGGCGCAGAATGCGGCGTTCTACCGTGTTTGTCCCGCAGAAGATGTTTTTCATAGTTATTTTCGGGCGGCGACTCCCGGTGAGAAAAGCCTTGATCTTACGGCTGCCCAGATTTTCAGGGAACTTCAGCAAAAGAATTCCGCTGCCATGCGCAGCGTCAATCCCATGCGCTTCGGGCAGGTGCTGCTGAAAGCGGGGGTGGTGCGTCGGCATACGGAGTATGGAAATGTGTATCAGGTGGTGAGGAGGTAGTGCGACTGGTAAATGTTGCTGTGGTTATGATGACGGCTGAAAGCTGAAAGTATCCCTTCAGGGGATACTTTCAGCGTAAAGGCCGATGGACACTATTGGCTCTATGCAATCTTGGTTTATGAGCTTCTACATAATAGTAAAGCTGATTTTCCTTCCGAGTCCTTGAAATATTTTAAACAAAGTGGAGAGCTGGATATCTGCATGCCCGTTTTCTATACGCGAGATGTAGCTTTTTTTAGTTCCAATTCTAGCGGCAAGTTGTTCTTGCGTCATACCGGCCTTGAGACGTTCAGCTTTTAGTTGTTCACCAATGATGAAAGCTTCACATCCACTTTCAAATTCATTGCGTTCTGTTGTCCCCAATGCACCGAAGTCTTCGGCAATCAAATCCTCGATGGGGGTACATCCTCTTGCTTTCAGTTCTTCATTGTTTGTTTTTCCTTTCATTTTTTTACAGTAAAAGTATTCGTCCATTATTCGCTTAGCACGCTTTATCTCTCCGGGAGGAGTTTTTTGCGTTTTCTTCTGAAAACCATTAAACAATATCACCAAATTTCCTTCGTCCATACAGCAAAAAATACGATAAATATTTCCGCTTTCTTCTATACGAATTTCGAAAAGTCCTTGTACGTTGGTAATGGCTTTAAGATATTTTTCAGGACTTGTTCTAGTGTCATAATGTAGATAAATATCTGATAAGTCTTACGCAATGTCTCCCGAGATAATGTTTTTCTAAAATCCTTAAAATAGTTGGCGTATGCAACTACCTGACGGATAAATTTTCTTTTTTCTGCCATGCTATAAAAGTTTCACAATGCGAAGGTAACTAATTAGTAAACAAAAAAGCAATTTTCTCCCAATTTTCTTTCATTGTTATTTTCGTATGGCGCATCTTGGTGAAAAGAGCCTTGATCTTACAGCTGTCCAGATTTTTAGGGAGCTTCAGCAAAAGAATTCCGCTGCCATGTGCAGCGTCAATCCCATGCGCTTCGGGCAGGTGCTGCTGAAAGCGGGTGTGGTGGGCCGGCACACGGAGTATGGGAATGTGTATCAGGTGGTGAGAAGGTAGTGCGACTGGTAAATGTTGCTGTGGTTATGATGACGGCTGAAAGCTGAAAGTATCCCTTCAGGAGATACTTTCAGTGTAAAAGCCGATGAATAGTGGAGATGGTGAAGACTGAAAGAATCAATCCTCCGGTTACGAGTATATTTCAGTAAATGTAATCTGTAGGGTGTTACATTGTGCCATTACTCACTTTAATGTATCTATAAATCATAATTTTGATGTAATAGATCCAGCAGTTGTATTCAAGTTTATAAAGCAAGCTACTGAATAGAACAGGTTACCTTCCGGTATTGATCGTGACAATGATAAATGATAGCGTTTTGAACGAACGTCAGAAGAAAGCGTTGAATTACATAAAAGAGAACGGTTTCATTACAAATAAGATTTATCAAGAGTTGAACGGTTGTAGCGATAGTACTTCTAAAAGAGATTTAGTTCAGTTGGTATCTATGAATATTATCAAAAACAGAAGGTAAAGGACGGAATTTGCGATATGTTCAATCGGGTCATAATCGGGTCAACATACATGACCCGATTATCTGTATTTTAATCCTTTGCTTGGATGTTGTTTGTTGAAAATCTTAAAAACTTTCGTTTCCTTGTAACTGACTTTAAGAGCTGCTTCATGAAAAGAAACCTCCCGTTCCGACTGATAAAATAAAGGTTTTATCAGTCGGAACGGGAGGTTCCTTATTTTGCTGCTTAACGAAGGATTATGAAAGCTATACGCAGCAGAATTTATTTACTTGATCTTACGTGCTCCTTTTAGAAAGCGATTGGTCAGCCATTTACGTACAGGTTCGTCATAGAGCTTCAGGCAGGCATAAGCAAGAACGAAAGCTCCGACAAAGGTCAGTATCATATAAGGAAGACCTTCGGTAATAGTCGCATTATTGTTGCATGCCCAGGCTGTATATGTGTATATCAACGGATAATGAG
>ERZ1027221.188-NODE-188-length-51736-cov-12.331882_pt1 | contig 51736 bp, 41 predicted proteins | sample MGYA00519267_ERZ1027221 | MGnify/ENA primary metagenome ERZ1027221 (study PRJEB26926, sample SAMN06164533) | human gut metagenome | biome: ENVO:00009003; feature: ENVO:2100002; material: ENVO:00002003 | host: Homo sapiens | place: USA | collected 2012 ...
GATTGAGCCTTAGTCCCGGCGTTAGTGCCGGGCGGAGCGAAACCGCACCGGGCATCGCAGCGGATCAGCAACAAACAAAAGTAATTTCAAAGAATGTTCCTTAGCTGTACTTCCTTTGGTCAGCTGCAGGAGGGCGGCTTGGTGGGTGATTGTGCGGCTGTCAGCCGCGTTTCATCCCGCCAAGCGGCACGGTGAGCAAAACACCGAACGTCCGAGAAACGCTGACGGTGAAAGAATGTTCCCATCAAACACTGCCGGAGCAGGGCGGACGCATGGGGGTGCCGTCCTGTAAGGCGTCGCCCTGATGCGGCTGCGCTGCGGGGAGCAATCAGACGATAAGCCGCTCGCAAAAGTAATCCGCCCGGCCCGGCACTTGGTCATTACCTTCACCTGCTATCACATACCCGGCAGGATCTGCACTGATTAGCCAGGTACCGCTTGGCAAGTTGCTAGCAGAATCCGGCTGCAGGTTTCTTCCAGGAACAATTATTTGCTAGCAACCTACTGCAGCTCGAGTACAAGATCCGGAAAACCCTGATAGCAAATCTTTCATTGGCCAAGATCTTCCGGAGCGGATTCTGCTAGCAATCATTTCCCGCGTTCTTTCTCCTTGCCTGCCTTCTCCAGCCTGTCGAGTGCCGAAAGGAATCCCCGCACGGCTTCGCCTTGCTCCTGATACTTCCGTTTCAGTTCCCCGTGTTCGCGGGCTTCCTGCTTGTAATGCGCACAGAATCGGGGGTACTCCTTGACGACGTATTTAATCGCTTCGCTCCCGCTCTTCTTCCCGATGATGTCTTTGAGTATCTCCAGTTGGGCGGCTTCTTCGGCTGTCAGTCGCAAGGTGATCGTACTTACTTTTTCGCTCATGATCGTTCACCCCCTTTCTCGCCGTCGGGGGCGGCTGGTTGAAGGGCGTCCGCCTGTTCCCGGTTCATTACTTCCGCCCTTCCGAATGCTTCCGCATACGTTTGGCAGCGTATTCCATATCGCTCAATGGTGACGCCTGCGGCAGTCACTTCGTGCGCCACGCACCATCCCCGACGCATCTTGCGGGGATAGTAGAGCGGCGTGCTAGTTGTTTTTCTGTTTTCGTTCATCGTTGTTGCTTTTTGTGAGGCTATGAAGCCGATTTGTTTCTGATACCGGAATGTTCGTGACTGCTGTCCGCTATTGCCCCCATGGCATCCCTTAGCCGCTTCAACAGGAACAACCGGGGCATCCGCAGGCGTTTGTTCCCGTGCATCTCGCCTAGAATTTGCCATACGGGATTTCCTATTTCGCCATGTCCGGACAGTCCGAGCACCTCCTCAAGTTCCCGGGGGGAAAGATTGTAAGGGCTTAGGGCCTCTATCAGCCCTTTGGGATTGCGTGGCTTTTGTTCGTGCCCCGCCGCCTCCACTTGTGGCGGGCGTTGCCCGGCAGCTGTGGGAGCAATATTGCCGCCTGTTGTAATGGCGGTTTCAGGCTTATTTCTGCCTAAAGGGGTGGAAGAAAGCAAAGCTCTCGCTTCCTCCTCCGTGAGTTCTCCGGCGGTCGGGGTAGTCGGTAGGGGGATAGAGGAGGACTTTTCTTTACTTTGCTTTTCTTTGTCGATTTTTTCCGGAAGGTTTCCGGAAGTTTCCGGAAAGTTCTGGAAATCTTCCGGAAGTTTCTCGAAAGTAGGGTCTACCGTTGTCGGTGACACCGGCACGTCCGGTACATTTTGCCCGGTCGGTTCCGCTGCAGCTTCAAACAGAGGCATATTGACGGGAGGCTTCATGGGTTGTTCCGGTTCTACGAGAAGAATATCCAGCGGGATATACATCTTCTTCTTCGCCAGCTTGCAGATGTCTATATATCGGCTCTGAATGGCCCTCGAGGTGAGAATACATTTCATCTTCCACACGACGGGGTCGAACAGGCAGATTTCGGCGCAATAGTCTACGATCTCTTTCACCCGTTCCTCGTTCATGCCCCAATAGTCGGCACAGTCGAAAAGCTGATCTTCCGTCCAGCGGATATATGAACCATCGACACGGTAAATTTCGTTCAATGCATATTGGTATACGGCATAGCCATCGCACCCGTATTTCTTCTTCAGACGTTTTATTTTGATGTCCTGAAAGCGGTCTGTTTCCGCTTTGTAATAAGAAAATCCGTTCTTGCTCATATTCTTCTGCTGTAATTAGATGCCAGGTAATTCATGATTTCTTCTTTGCTGTATAGGAATGTCCCGCCCAGTTTATAGAACGGGATAGCTCGCTCCGCGCGCAGGTTTCTCAATGTCGAGTTACTGATGTTGAGCAATTTGCATACGTCAGTGGAGCGGATGAATACAGCATCTTCGGGCACGGTATCAAGCATGACGGGCGTAACGGGCTTGTATTTCGTTTTTCCGGGGGCTTTTCCCTGTTGGTTGGTTCCGGCTGTATCTGTCTTTTCTGGTTTCACGATTCTCATGCTGTTGGTTTCTGTTTTCATAATTCTGCTTTTTATGTGATTAATATTCATTCAAGTATTCAAAAGTAATCCGGTCAAGGTCTTTCAGTTGGCTGCCGTCGAGGGCGTGGATCGTTTTTATAATCCACCCTTTCAGAACGATTTCCCGGTGTCCTTCCCTGCTTCCATAATGCCGCAACGCATCACTAATCGCCTTCTCCATTTCTGAATAGGTGATGAAGCTTTTCTCATACGCTATCATGCTGTCGATAGCTTTCAGTTCCAGTTCTTCCTGATTGACAGTTACGGTTGCTTTCATTCGTTTACGGCTTTATTATTGGGTGATTTTTGCGTTTCCTTCCTAGTGTACAATTCTTTGAGAGCTGCCATGTCGTCCATTACTTTCGTGTCTAGAATCTTAGCGTATAACTGTGATTTGTGGGTGTAACTATTTATTCGTATCTTTGTGGCGTGGTTACAAAGGTAGCAATTCAGCTACCCTTTGCTGACCGTTATAAGAATTATGGAGAAAAAGAAAAGAGCCATAGGATATATCCGTGTTTCCACCACAGCGCAAGATGCGGCACGACAGCGTTTGCTGATTGAGGAATTTTGCAAGGATAATGGCTATAATTTGATTGATGTCCTTAAAGACGAGGGAATAAGTGGTGCTGTCAAGAACAGACCAAGTTACCTAAAACTCTTAACTTTGACTGCCGATGATGCGGATGTGGTCGTTGTTAGTGAATTGAGCCGTTTATCAAGAGAAGCTGAAATATTGTCTGTGATGAATGATGTGAACAGTCTGTTACAGAATGGGTTGGATGTGATATTCATTGACACCAAAGCACATTATAAGGGTGGTAAAGTATTAGACCTTACGGATATTATGAGAATAGCCATTGCCGCAGAATATGCGAGGGCAGAGCGTTTGAAGATAACCGAGCGTATGAGAAGTGGCAAAGTGCGTTGTTTCCTACAATCTGAGGAATTGATGTGCAAAGGCAGTGTTGTGCCTTTTGGTTATTCAGCTGTGCCTAATCCGAACTATGTCAAAGGGAAAACTCCAAAGTCCATATTAGTACGTGATGAAAATGCTCCTATTGTTCAAGAGATATTCCAGAGGTGCATTGAGGGTTTGACTGCAAAAGAAATTAAGCATGAAATGATTTCACGTGGAATAAAGACAGTAAAAGGCAATGATTTCTTTTCAGAGAACATCTATCGTATATTGCATAATCCATGCTATAAGGGTGTGTGGCGTATTCTGCCAAACCGTGACGGCAAGAACAAGACAGAGCAAATAAGGCGAGAACCGATAGAACGCAAGGGTGATGCGTTGGTTACGGAAGAAGTATGGGATAAGGTGCAAGCCATCCTTAATCAGAATAGGATTGTAGATGTTCCTAACAATGGAGTGAATTACAATGCTTTGAGATATATCCTGAAATGTCCGTGTGGAAAAAACATGTATATCGTTAAGCAAACGGGCACAGGTTTGCGCTATTATCGCTGTGCCGTCAAAAAGAACAAATATGATGAGACCATTTGTGCCAACGGTGGTGTCAATGCCGATATTGCATTAAAAACAATATGGGTAATCGTAAAGACTGCCATTGCCAAAGATGAGTTCATGGAAATGAGCAATGAGAAAATAGCCAAGATAATCAGAGAAATAGACAATCTCACAAGTAAAATCCAATCACTCAATGCTGACATATCCACTGCAAAATCAGAGCAGGCATCTATTTTGGAGAGTATCAAGATTTTGACCAATCCGGCTTTGCTTCTTCATCAGCAACAGCAATATGAGAATAAGGAGAAGTTTATTTCAAATGCAGAGGATGAAATAAAACGGCTTAAAGCGGAACGGCATCAGAAAGAAGTTTCAAAAGCGGAATTAGCTAACGATGTTGCCATTGAAACACTTGATAACTTTTCTATTGAGGACAAGGCACGTCTATTCAAAAAGTACCTTGAACGTGTCGTGTATTATTCGGAAACGCAAAGACGAGGCACATTTGTTGTTGATTTCAAGAATGGAACAAGAAAGATTGTCTGCATCCATATCAAAGCAAAATCAGCAGAAGTGGTTGAATTACCGCATTCGTTTCAATTTGACGAGCAAAATCGGTCAATTTTGGTGCCGATTCCCCATCGTGTTTCAGACAATAAGTTTGAGCTTCCGACAATAAAGAACACTCCCTACACGGCAAAAGAGGTTATGGATATGCTCGCATATCAAGAGGAATATTGGATAAAGGGCATTGCAAATCAACCTTATTTTGAATGATTCATGTCTGTTTTTCAGGCAGTCTGACTTGACTTTATTAAGAGTGCCGGGAAGAAAAATTGGACGGACAAAAAAACGGCACTTATGCTTGTATGCACAAATGCCGTTTGTGGGTATGCTTCAATAATTTTTATCGAATGTTCTGTTGAACAAGATATAATCACTGTTGTATGATATTATGTATCTGTATCTTGATTTGTTAGATTGTATGTATCGTATCAGTGTTTGAGGGTTGGGTGACAATTCGCTGAAATCTGTATTGGCAGTAACCTCTGTGCCGTAAAAATCACTAAGAAGCTCATAAACAATATTCATAGTCAAAGGGTAATAAGTAATGTTCCTTTCTGCCCTTTGGGTTATGTCTATGTTTTCTTCACGTGCAATGTACTTGACAATATAATCGTTTATCCACAAAAAGTAACTTTCATCTGTGTCTATGAAGTTATCCCCCCAATAAACACAAACACCTTTTGCATTAGCCGGATAAGTAGAAATTTCGTTTTCTTGCTCATCGTCGTTACTGCAAGACACCATGCTTGCAAGTGCCACAACAGCTATCATAGCTGCCTTAAAAATTCGTATTGCTTTCATCTGAAATAGGATTTATAAATAGCGGCAAATGATAACTCTATCAAATGCCGCCAACGTGTGAGTTTGTCAAATGGATTATTGCTTTTGCAAAGTCATGTTATGTTGTGTGCCATCACCTTGCACAGTTCCGTCTATGTCGTACCACTTGTATTGATAAGTAGCGGAATTGCCATTGATAGCGATTGCACCCTCAATGTAATCATCATCATTAAAGATGATTTTCAAGTTGCTGCCATTAACTGAATATGTAACCTTAGACCACATGGACGGATTGACCGTAACAGTCTTATCCTCGTTGAAAGTAAAGGTCGCACCCTCCATGCCGTCCTCGTCAGAAGAGGCAATTTTCCAAGTTGTGCCTGCCAAAGTTGCAGGAGTGGTTTGTGGCTCATCTTCATCATCATCTGAGCAAGCGATGAAATTCACACTTAAAATTACGGCTAAAATAGCCATACCGATATAACGTAATGTCTTCATTGTCTTTTCTTCTTTAATTGTTATTGCTTGAAAATGTTGTTAATTAGAGGTAGTCCAAAAGCTGGGGGTAAGACAATAAAAAAACGTGGACTTATAACTTCGTCTACGCACTCTGTCGGTATTGGGGATAACCTTTTGCTGCAATATACGAGTAAAAGCCCACGCCATAGGCGTGAGCATCAACTTTTACTCTTTGCAGCATTCGTCCAATTCCCCAATTTTCAGAGTGCAAGAATAAAGCTAACGCTTCTTTATCTTTATGTCTATTGTCTGTAATGTTACATAGGCAGTTCTTCTTAAAATTACGGCACAAAATTACGAAATTGCCTTTGCAAATGCAAGGATTGAGTATATCAAAATGAAAATCAAGTAGGTAGAAAATCTGTTTTCACCCTTATAAGAGCCACATTTGCAGATTTTCCACCTACTGAAAGATTAGAAGCTAAGGCAGTCGTAAGTATTCAATAGTTCTTCCTGCCTTAGTCCAAGATACCGTTTCGTTATGGAAACGCTTGAATGATTGAAAAGCTCCATAAGTTTGACCAAAGCCAATTCAGAGTTTTTACTATTCATGTTATAGACCTGCCTGCCGAAAGTCTTTCTAAGCGAATGGCAACTGAAATTACCTATATGCAGCTTGTATTTCTGTTTCAGTTCTTTCAGGATAATGTTTATCCTCTGAATTGAATAGACTGTGCCTTTCTGACTTACCAAGATAGGGGAACTTTTGCCTAATGGCTGGATAGCCTTGTAACAGTCTGCGATATGCCTTTGCAGTTGTGGGTTAATGCGGATAGTTCGTTTCTTCCCTGTCTTGTGTTCTATAATAGTAAACTCACTCACATTAAGTATCTGATTCCACCTTAATGCAAGTATGTCACTTATCCGCAAGCCAAAGAAACAGCCCAAAGCCACAAGCAAGCTCATGTTATAATTGCCGTCCTTGAATAACTTTCTTATCAAGTTCATAGCTTCATCCCATTGCAGGAAGTCTGCCGTTGTGTTACTGTATTTCAAACTCATAATGTTCATTTTTGAGAGTTAGACAATGAAAGTGAATGTCCGGTGTATGCCCAAGAAACGTAAGTAACTGAACATCAACGGAACATTCACTTTGTGAATTAGTGAATCATCATAGAGTAAATTGTAGCTAATATCCAAAAGATGCCTATCGTGTAAAGCGGACTGATGCAAAGCAACACGATAAAGACCGCCACGCATATAACTCCATAAAATTTCCAATTCTCATTATCTCCCTGTGCCATAAAATTCTGATTTTAGAAGTTAGTAAAAAGTGGGAAATATCCATTGCTGAATATCCCCCACCGTTGTAAAGTGAATCAATCAATAAACCATGAATAACGCTCGTCACCGTGCAAAGCCATGTTAATGCCCTGTGCCACTTCTGTTGCGTTAAGGCTTCTATCCAAGAAAGAATCTATATAGCTTGACTTGTTTGCACCTGTCAGAAGATTGTAAAATCTCCACATAGACAAGTCACCACCAAAGCCACCAAAATTCTCGTCTTGAATGTAAGCCTTTGCCACGCTGTTAATCTGTGTGTCCGTTATAAGCAAACGAGGCACACTTTTCTGATAGCCTTGTGGCAGGCATTGATAAAGACGCATTTTGCCAAGTATCTGACAAAACTGATGTTCTGTCAAATAGCTGTTTCCAAGCGTCTGCATCAAATGGATGTGTTTTGCAGGGTCGTAACGGTTGAACATCTCCAAAACAGAACGGAACAAATCACTTGTACTTGAAACTTCCAAGTTGCCAAGATAACCGTCCGTATAAACACACAAGTTGCAGCAAACCATGTTCTTAAAGCCCACAAACACCTTGAATCTCTCAACTGTTTTCTTGCTGTAAAGATTCATCTGATTGTAGGCTCTGACACCGCCTATTGAAAGAGTGAGTTTGTTGCCCTCTACCGTTTCGTAAATGGTAGGAACTTCAAAACAGAACATCATCCTCTCAAAATATTGTGTTTTGTCACTCTCTAAGAGTTGGTTTGCTGGCTTGTGTATCGCTTCGGGGATTCTTCCCTTTACGATGTGCGAAACACGAATGTCAGGTTTGCCAATCGTTTCACCTGTAAAGAAAGTGTTTGCAGCTTCCCAAACAGTTTCAATAAAGGCATTGTGTGAAATAGTCAGTTCGTTGTCCTTACTGAAAACGGGTACAATGCAATCACTCTGCAAGTGCTGTAAATCAATCTCCATAGTGTTTGCCTCTATGAAGTGGTTTACTTTCTTCATTCTTGTGGTTTCTTCTGAAATGATAGTTGCATCTTCTGCAAACTGCCCAAAATTACCACGTCTTTTCTGTGCCAAAGTTGGCAATAAAACTAAGTTTTCCATAAATGAAAATTTTTAATTGGTGAATAATTGAGTTTATCTTTTGTTTTTATTCAATAATTGGTGGGGGGACTTGAAGTGTAGTCCGCTTGCTTGTATATGGCACTCTCTATTTTTAGAATTTGGGATAAGAAGTAGATAGAGGGGGATATTTTGATATTTATAGGCTTATAACAATGTGTATGTCTATTTATAGGATAGGCTCTTTCGCAGGAATAGGTTATATCTTCCTGTAAAGCCTTGCAGTTTTTGTGCTGCAATAAAATTGCGTGGTGCTATATGTAGCCATATTATAGCCGGGAAATTTCAATTTTCTCAGATTCTGAATTTTTTGGAATAGACAGTAAACCGTTCTGCAATAGACCTCCAAGCATGAAATTTTGAGTAGAACAGTATGTAAAGTGCTGCTTTTATGATTAGCGGTATATTCGTTTGGAAGTGTCCAAAAAGTTGTATATATTTGAATGTAAGAAATTTAAGAAGAGAAAGTGTTACTGTCTGACATAATTATTGCAGTAATTTCAACATATCAATTACTTTCTTTTAGCGATAGAGCCGAAACTTCGGGTTTCGGTTTTATTTCGGTCGGGCAGTCCAAAAAATCTTCCTCGCTCTCTTAATAAAGAAGATAGACCACTTCTGAACAGTGGACGGAGAACAAGCAGATAAATCATTGTAATTTAATTAAAAGAAAGTAATATGAGAAAAATTGAAATTGTCGTGCCGAAAGGCACAAAGTATGTCAGTGAAATTAAAGATTTTGAACTGCCGAATGGTATTCTGAACAAAGGCATTCCGAATTGTGGAGCTACCACGTTGGCACTTACGGACAGGCACAAGACTATTGTATGCAGTCCACGAAACAACTTGCTTGTAAACAAGCATGAGCAGTACGGAAAAACTTTGCTCGTTGTCGGTGGTGTCACAGAATCGGAAATTGAGCAGTATGTCAGATGTGCGGAAACGCCTAAGATATTGGTATCGTATGATTCTTTTCAGAAAGTGGCTGGGTGCATAGATGATAAATCGGATTGGCGTGTAGTTGTCGATGAATTTCAATATCTGTTATCGGACAGCGGTTTCAAGTCGGAGGTGGAACATCGTTTTATGGCGTATCTGAAACAGTTTGAATATGTGACATTTCTTTCGGCGACTCCCATTTTAGACAAGTATATCGGACAGATAAGCGACTTCATGAATATTCCGTATTATCAGATGAAGTGGCAGGATGTTGAGAAAATAAAAGTGATTCGGGTGCGTACTCCACGCCCTATTGATGCGGCTGTTGAAATAGTCCGCTCTTATCAGCAGGGGGCATTTCCACGAATGGAAATAGACGGAACTACCGTATATTCCAAAGAGTGCGTTATATTTTTGAACAGCGTGAACAACATTCTGAATATCATAAAGCAGACAGGGTTAAAGCACGATGAGGTGAATATCATAGTCGGCAATTCTGCGGACAACGATTCACAGATAAAGAAGTTGGGGGCAGATTTCACGAATGGCAGGATTCCATTAAAAGAAGAAAAGCACAAGATGTTCACTTTCTGTACTTCGACAGCTTTTGCAGGGTGCGACTTCTATTCCACGAATGCCACTTCCTTTGTTATAAGCGACAGCAAGCGTGTGAACACTGCGATAGACATTGCTACTGACTTGGTGTAGATTGCAGGTCGGCAGCGGTTGGCGGAGAATCCGTTTAGAAAACATATCGTATTCGTCTATAATATGAGTATGCTTGACAAGTCGGAGGAAGTGTTTGAAAAAGAGTTGCAGGAAAAACTACGGCTGACTTATGCGGAAGTTGAAAGCAATAATCTTATAAGCGACAAGGCATTAAGGCAGAAACGTATAAGGGATGTTTGTCGGCTTCAAAAGATGCTGAAATATGATGAATCGTTCATCATGTATGATTCTTTGCAGGACAAGTTCGTGACAAACGAAATGGCGATGTTGAACGAGCGTTATTCTTACGACTTGCAGAGATATAATTATGAGAACGGCATAGTAGTCAAGAATCAGCTGGTAGAAAGCGGATTTGATGTGTCAGCACCGCAAGTCTATAATGAGCCGCAATGCTATAAGGAATATGAGGAACAGTTAGGGCATATTATCAGAAAGGAATCGTTTGCGGACAGGATGAAAAGCTATTGCGATTATAGAGGCGGTGCGATGTTTAATTTGTCAGCCATGCTTATTGAATAGAAGTACCCGGAATTTCGGCTGTTCTATGATGAATTGGGCGGTGAGCGGATTAAGGCACTTGGCTATAAAGAGTGCGAGTTGAAAAATGAAGTGGCTTTGCGTAATATGAGGAACAGGCTTAGAAATGATTTTGTACGACTTTTCTCTAAGCGGACAATAAGTGCGGATAAGATAAAAGCGGCAATGAATGAAGTGTATTCAAAATATGGTGTCAAAAAGAAAGGCAAGGTTTAGGACTTGTCCGACTTGTACGGATTGAAAGTCGTTCGTCATAGACCAACTTCCGCAAATGGCGAGCGTGGTTATTTGTATGAAATTGAATAAACGAATAGAGGGCAAACCGTGTAATGCGGAATGCCCTCTAAGTGTTTGTCGTGATTCATGTTCCTTTTATTTATGCAGCATTATTGTTTCTGCGTAAAACGATTCTTTCTGAAAGAATAGCCTGAATGAGTAGACTTCTCTCATGGTTTCGTGCGCCTAAAATAGATTGCTTCGAAATTTTATCAAGGCTGTTAAGAACTTCCACTACTTCATCTAAGGAATAGCGGTTAATGCTCACATTCAATGCTTTCACGTATTGTGTCAGCACAGCACATCTTGCTCCAAAAGCCTTTTCTATTGCTTGAAACAATTTGGTCGCTTCATCCACAGAGCGGAACTTGGCACCTTCAAGCGGAGATTCCATCATCATAGCAGCCTTTTTCAAGGAAGCTATGCGGTAAGATAATCCGAAGTAGGCTTGCGCTGTTGTGCCGTTCATTTTGTTGCCCTTCGCAAATTGGAGGATTTGACTAAGGACATTTTCCTTTGTAGTCACTGCACCTAAACCAATCCATTCATCCTTTGTGGGGAGTTGGGCAATGGCAAAAGATGTAGCAACATAAGAATAGGCTTCGGCGACGGATTTGCACTCTACCATAGCAGAAATAAGAGGTGCATCAAGCAAGCCTAACAGATTGATAGTGTCAGGTTTGTCAAGACTAACCAAAACATCATTGTCTAACTCTTGGGGTATCTCTACTCCATTGTAGTCAAACAGGGTGATATTTTCATCTCTGAATGGCTTTGTGCTTGTAAACGCAAAGATAGCTGGCAAGATTTTACCCTTGTCAAGATTCTCTAAGATTTTACTCTTTGAGAGGTCTTTACGCTTAATTGAAAACTTGGTGAACGCAGGAATAATATCCTTTGATTCACCGTTGATAAACACGATTACAGTAGCAAGCTCTATGCTTGTACCGTCATTTTTGCCAAATACTTTTTTATTCATAATCTAAAATTAGTTTATTTAGTTATTTAGAAAATGATTGTAATCGTGCTGTTCGTCTTCTTATAGAAACTGCAAGACGCTTGCAGTGAAACTGAATCACAACATTTCAAAGACCGCATTTAGTCTTTGCAGAAGACCAGTCAAGTAATCAACTTAACAAATGCAAAGTTACTGAATATTTGGCAGAAACAAGAACGTCTGCTCGTTAAATATGCTTGTTAAATAATCTTTCGGTCGGCAAATATCGGTTAATTCGCTTTTGTGGAAAGATTCATGGGAGAGGTATTTAGAGTAAATTCTCAAAACTTCTACTATTCTTTGAAGAATTGGACTTTGAGTAAATAAAGGGCTTGGCTGTAAATCAGAAATAAATATAAATAAAAGTTAATATTACACCTTTAACGCACGATTGTAGATTTGCGTCGTCTTAATGCTGGTATGTCCCAACATTTTCGACACAGTTTCAATCGGTATGCCGTGAGACAGAGTAATAGTAGTTGCAAAAGTATGTCTTGCCATGTGAAAAGTGATATTTTTCTCTACTCCCGCTTCCTTGGCCACTTTTTTCAGGTATCGGTTTGCCACCTGGTTGGGCGGTACCGGGAATACATGATTAGTCCGTTTTCCTTCGTGGTATGCTTCATACCTCTTTAATATACAGACAGCAGGCTGCAACAAAGGTAGCATGGCGTGTATGTCCGTTTTCTGACGATAATAATTCAGCCACAAGCTTTTGTCGATACCGACATTTATATTTACATTGGTCAGGTTGCTGATGTCGACAAATGACAGTCCGGTGTAGACAGCAAATACGAACACGTCCCTCACGATGGAGAGGTTGGCGGGCAAAGGGACTTCCTCGATGCTCTTCAGTTCCTTTTCGGACAGGAATCCTCTTTCTACTTTCGTTTTCTTGGCGTTGAGCAGGCAGACAGGGTTCCGGCTTATCCATTCATTTTGCAGGGCGACATTCATCACCTTTTTGAAACGCTGGATATGCTTCAATGCTCCATTGACAGCACATACGGTATCTCCTTCCCTCTTATACCCTTGCAGATAGGCGTAAAACTCATAAACGAAAGCTTTGTCAATAGCCGTCAAGTCATAGTCAGAGACATGGTATTTGATACGTATAAAGTTGAGCAGGTGTTTCTTTGTGACGTGATAGCCGACAAATGTACTGGCACGGAGATTTTTCTTCTCCATGATTTCATGGTAGTCAAACAGTGTGCTGATGGTAGAGAACTCATTATCCTGTGTCTGAAACATGAGTTTGAAGTTCTCAATGTTGAGAGGGTAGTTTTTCTGTCTGATTTTGGTAACGGTATCTTCGATCGTGATTTTCAAATCTTCAATATACCGGTTGGCTTCTTTGTCATTGGCAGTCTTACCAAGTGACTTTTGCGCAACTGCCGACCATGATTCAGACCGTAGGTGTAGTTTCGTGGGAATTTCGTATCTTTGTCCCGAAATCGTAACCCGACATGAAAGAGGTGACAGTTTTTCATTCGTTCTTCCTTTCCTTATCCAGAAAAGAACATTGAAAGTTTGCTTTTTTTGGCTCATCGTTATTTTTTTTGAGAACCACTCAAAAAAATATCAAAAAAAGAGCATTCGTGTCACCGAATTTACCACCGAATTAGCGTCAACTTTTTTCGGATGGCATTTGTCAAAGCACAAAAAAACCCGCTAAAATTGCATTTTTAGCGGGTTTTTGTCAGTAAAAAGCTGGTGATTTGTTGGGCTACCTGGATTCGAACCAGGAATGACAGGACCAGAATCTGTAGTGTTACCATTACACCATAGCCCAATGATTTTCGTTTGCGGGTGCAAAGATACAAATATTTTGGGAATTCAAAACAAATCCGATATTTTTTTTGCAAAAATGTCCAAATAAGCTTTCCAAACAAAAGTATCTCCACTAAAAAACACAAAAATTGAGGGATAACTTTCTTGTATCCAATAAATCAGCGTATATTTGTCAAAAATATCACGTTTATTATCAGAAACAAAGGGTCACCTTTTTTTGTTATAAACAAATAGAGAACATGAATTATTAATCCCAATTACAGGAATGAACGATACTAAAGTATTAATTGAAAAAATAAAAGAAGGAATTCAAGAGAAAAAAGGTAAAAAGATAGTCGTTGCCGATTTAACCAGCATAGAAGATACCATCTGTAAATATTTCGTTATCTGTCAGGGAAATTCTCCCAGTCAAGTGAGTGCAATAGTAGATTCAATCAAGGAATTTACACGCAAAGGTGCGGACAGCAAGCCTTATGCAATCGACGGACTCCGAAATGCAGAATGGGTAGCTATGGACTATGCCGATGTATTGGTACACGTTTTTTTGCCGGAGACAAGAGCTTTTTATAATCTTGAGCACCTCTGGGCAGATGCCAAACTTACTCAAATCCCCGATCTAGACTAATTTATGATTATGGACAATAATAATAGCAATAATAACAATAGCAATAAACCTAACAATAAGGTTAATATGCCCAAGTTCAACCTGAACTGGATGTATATGATTATTGCCCTTATGCTTCTCGGCCTCTGGTGGGGCAGTGATTCAAAAGGAGCAGGAAGCAAAGCTGTAACTTACAGCGAGTTTCAGGACTATGTAAAAAAAGGTTATGTCAGCAAAGTATTGGGTTATGAAGATAAATCAATCGAAGCTTTCCTCAAACCGACTGCCGTAGGGGCTGTTTTTGGAGCCGACTCTACCAAAGTGGGACGCAACCCTGTCATTACAAGTAGAACGCCGTCTACCGATAAACTGGAAGAGTTTTTGCAAGCAGAAAAGGAAGCCGGTCATTTTGACGGTTCATCCGACTATCCGCCCAAATCGGATATTTTCCCCGCAATTCTGATTCAGGTACTCCCGCTTGTCTTGCTGGTTGCGTTATGGATATTCTTCATGCGCCGTATGAGCGGAGGCGGCAGTGGTGGCCCCGGCGGCGTATTTAATGTAGGAAAATCAAAAGCCCAGCTTTTTGAAAAAGGCGGAGCCATCAAGATTACATTTAAAGATGTAGCAGGGCTGGCCGAAGCGAAACAAGAAGTGGAGGAAATCGTAGAGTTCTTAAAGGAACCGCAGAAATATACGGATTTGGGAGGTAAGATACCCAAGGGAGCATTGCTGGTAGGCCCTCCGGGAACCGGTAAAACATTGCTTGCCAAAGCTGTGGCCGGTGAAGCGAATGTGCCTTTCTTCTCATTGGCAGGTTCCGACTTCGTGGAAATGTTTGTGGGTGTAGGTGCATCCCGTGTTCGCGACTTGTTTAAACAGGCTAAAGAAAAAGCTCCCTGTATCGTCTTTATTGATGAGATTGATGCCGTAGGACGTGCCCGTGGCAAGAACCCTGCAATGGGAGGAAATGACGAACGCGAAAACACATTGAACCAGTTGCTGACAGAAATGGACGGCTTCGGTTCCAATAGCGGTGTGATTATACTTGCTGCTACCAACCGTGTAGACGTACTCGACAAGGCACTGCTCCGTGCAGGACGTTTTGACCGTCAGATACACGTGGATCTGCCCGACTTGAACGAACGTAAAGAAGTATTTGGCGTGCATTTGCGCCCGATTAAAATAGACGATAGTGTAGATGTGGACTTGCTGGCACGTCAGACACCGGGATTCTCGGGTGCAGATATTGCCAATGTCTGCAATGAGGCTGCACTGATCGCTGCCCGCCACGGGAAGAAATTCGTAAGCAAGCAGGACTTCCTGGATGCGGTAGACCGCATCATCGGTGGTCTGGAAAAGAAAACCAAGATTACAACGGAAGCAGAAAGACGTTCCATCGCTTTGCATGAAGCAGGACACGCCTCTATCTCCTGGTTGTTGGAATATGCTAACCCATTGATTAAGGTTACGATTGTTCCTCGCGGACGTGCATTGGGAGCTGCCTGGTATCTGCCGGAAGAACGTCAGATCACTACCAAGGAGCAGATGCTGGACGAAATGTGTGCTACTTTGGGAGGACGCGCCGCTGAAGATTTATTCCTCGGCCGCATCTCAACTGGTGCCATGAACGACCTGGAAAGGGTGACTAAGCAGGCATACGGCATGATTGCTTATTTAGGTATGAGCGACAAGCTGCCAAACTTATGTTATTACAACAATGATGAATATTCTTTCAACCGTCCATACAGCGAAAAGACAGCCGAATTGATTGACGAAGAAGTCAAGAGAATGGTAAACGAGCAGTATGACCGTGCCAAGAGAATTCTGTCAGAGAATAAAGAAGGACACAACGAACTGACGCAATTACTGATTGACAAAGAAGTAATCTTCGCGGAAGACGTTGAACGTATCTTCGGTAAACGCCCTTGGGCTTCCCGCTCGGAAGAAATCATGGCTGCTAAAGAAAGCCAGGATGCCGCAAGAGCTGAAAGAGAACTTGCCCAAAAGCTGAAAGAAGAAGAAAAAGAAATCAAAGAAGAGGAAGCTGAAAATACCGCAAAGGAAAAACAAGCACCCATAGACACCAAAGTTGCCGCAGAAGGTAAAAAGGTTACTGTGGAGGGCAAAGTTACCGTAGAGGGTAAATCCAATGGGGAAGAACAAGCTAACGGGTCCAACTAATTAAAACGAATAGATTTTGATTAACAATTTCATAAAACGAGCTATTACGGGTGTACTCTTCGTTGCCATCTTGGTAGGGTGCATCCTTTATGACGCATTCAGCTTTGGTATTCTGTTCACCGCTATCAGCGCACTGACCATTTATGAGTTCGGACAGCTGGTAAATATGCGCGCAGAAGGAGTGAAGATAAACAAGACCATTAATATGCTCGGCGGGGCTTACCTATTCCTTGCAGTCATGGGATTCTGCATTGATGCGGCCGATTCGAAGATATTCATCCCGTATGTGCTTTTATTGCTTTACATGATGATTAGCGAGTTGTATCTGAAAAAGGAAAACCCGGTACTTAACTGGGCTTATTCTATGCTTAGCCAACTTTATATCGGACTGCCTTTTGCTTTGCTGAATGTATTAGCATTCCATAACGATCCGGGATCAGAATACAGTAGCGTAAGTTACAATCCTATTCTACCGCTATCCATCTTTATTTTCCTCTGGCTGAATGATACGGGAGCCTATTGCATCGGTTCATTGATCGGCAAACACCGGTTGTTTGAACGTATCTCTCCCAAGAAATCATGGGAAGGTTCTATTGGCGGTGGAGTGGTAGCAATCGGAGTATCTTTTATACTCGCTCACTACTTCCCATTTATGTCAATGATTGAATGGGCAGGACTGGCACTGGTGGTTGTTATATTCGGTACATGGGGCGACCTGACGGAGTCATTGCTAAAACGCCAATTGCACGTAAAGGATTCGGGAAATATTCTTCCGGGACATGGAGGGATGCTCGATCGGTTTGATAGTTCTTTGATGGCCATACCGGCAGCAGTCGTTTACCTATATGCATTAACGTGGTCCTAACAGGAGTTTTTCTCATCGATTAGAATTGCACACAATACAAAAGGTCGGGAACTTCGATAGAAGTATCCCGACCTTTTTCACACACAGTAAATCATAGTTAGGTTATCGGATCGAAGAAGTGGAGTGTACATCCTTCGCAGCTTCCGGCACACCTACCGGATGATTCAGATCAAGAACGATCACTCTTCCTTCTCCATGTTCTCTTGAATTTATAGTCACTTTAAAACCTTTCATTGTTGATTCGGCATCTTTTTCCGTTGGGAAGAACTTTTCCAGATTATAAGAAACTCGTCCCCATCCCCAATAGTCAGTCACATCCTCATACGTATTATAACGCAGTTCCAAATGTACGTAACCATCTTCAGCGACATTCAATGTTCCCGGTTCTGACGGTTCTCCCGTTTCTATCTTATTTTGCACAAGGCTGATACGATGTTTCTCCGAGCGAGGCAGTTCCTGACGGAAAATTACATTCAGAAATTTTCCTCCCAACCACATGTCACCCTGATAAATCAGGATAGGATCATTACCGAATTCCACCGCTTCTTCCTCTGTGGTCATATCTTCCACTTCCTTTGTCAACAATTCCTGTACACCTTCCATCTTTACCCGAACTCCTTTTCCTCCTTCCATGTCATACAAAGGATTGAAAAAGGCCACCACACGTTCACCGTCCACCGGTTTAAACCAAGGTATGGAAGTAGCTACCGGATCAATCAATCCCCAACGATCACCTTCCAAATAGTAACCTCCTCCACCGGTTGCCCGAACGGTCGCCCAGTCCCAGCTGAAATCTCCGATAGAATAACCATCATCATCACATGATTGCAACATTGGCACTAATGCCAATAACAACATTCCTAAAAGCCACTTAATTTTTTTCATATCTTTTTCCTTTCTTTTTTTAGTCTTCTGCTTAATAAATAAAAAAGCCGTGCAATTACTGCATCGGCTTTACGTTTATTCAGAAAAAGAAAGTTATTTTTTCAACAAGCGCAGCATTTCACGAGCTGCATGACGGGGAGCACCGGCAGGTCCCAACCGTTCCGCCACATATTCATATCCCAAAAGCATTTCATTTCTATATGCTTCATTTTCAATGATATTTTTCAATTCATTTTGCATATTCTTCACGGTCATCGTATCCGCCACCAACTCTTTTACCACTTCACGGTCGGCAATCAGATTAACCAACGAAATAAATTTCACGGTCAAGATATGACGCCGCAAGAAGGAAACCACTTTCCCTATCGGAGTGTGATAACAAACGACTTGGGGAACACGGAACAATGCCGTTTCAAGAGTAGCCGTGCCTGAAGTGACCAACGCCACATCTGCGTGTTGCAACAAACGATAGGTTTGATCGAAAATGATTTTCACTTTCGACTCTCCTACATATTTTTTATAATATTCAGGAGCAATGGCAGGAGCACCCGCCAGAACAAGCTGATAATCGGGAAAAGCAGAAGCAGCCTTCAACATATCTGGTAGATTATCTTTGATTTCCTGTTTCCGGCTACCTGCAAGAAGAGCTATTACCGGTTTTTCTTCCAGTTGATTCTCCGCAATAAACTGATCCTTATTTTTCGGATGAGCTTTCTGATAAGCCACCACCTCATCCACGGTAGGATTTCCAACATAGTGGATGGGGTATTGATGCTTTCCTTCGAAGAACTCTACTTCAAAAGGAAGAATGGAGAAAAGTTCGTCTACATCTCGTTTTATATTCTTGATGCGATACTCTTTCCAGGCCCATATCTTCGGAGAAATATAATAATAAACCGGGATCTGTGTCTTTGCATGGACAAACTTGGCTATATCCAGATTGAATCCCGGATAGTCCACCAGAATAACAACATTCGGTTGCCAGGAAACAATGTCTTCTTTACAACGCTTCATATTTGCAAAGATAGTGCGCAGATGGAGCAACACGGGAATAAAACCCATGTATGCCAGTTCTTTATAATGTTTCACCATCGTTCCTCCGACGGCAGCCATCAAATCACCTCCGAAAAACCGGAAATCAGCCTGCGGATCTTTTGCCTTTAAGGCAGCCATCAGATGAGAAGCGTGCAAGTCGCCGGAAGCTTCGCCGACAATCAGATAATACTTCATAATAGTTGATAGTTGATAGTTGATAAATGATAGGTAATATCAACTAATTAAACCAGTTGTTAAGTTCATCCATAAAGTGATAAGCTGTCACATCAACCGTGGTCGGAGTGATAGCAACATAGCCATTTGCCAAAGCCCAATGATCGTTCCTCTCATTTTCAAGTTCGTGATCGGTAAATTCACCGGTCAACCAGAAATAATTCGGATCGTTCAGACGGGGACAGGCAGCCCATTCGTTCGTCCAACGACCTTTTGCCTGTTCACAGATTTTGATTCCTTTGATATCGGTCGTATCCGGGAAGTTTACGTTCAGACAGGTTAAAGGAGGAAGTCCTTTTTCCAGTACCATGGCGGCAATACTGCGAATATAAGGTCCGGTAGCTTCAAAATCGGCATCGGGTGCATGATTGCACAAAGAGAAGCCTATAGAAGGGATTCCATTCAAACAGCCTTCGAATACCACTCCCATTGTGCCGGAATAATGCACGTTAGTGGCAGAGTTGTCTCCATGATTGATACCGCCGACTACCAAGTCCGGTGTCCGGTCGAGCACTGTGTTCCGTGCCAATTTGATACAATCGGTCGGTGTTCCCGAACATTTATAAACAGTTAAACCTACTTCTTTCTTTACTAACTGGTAATGAACAGGCTGCGTCACCGTCAGCGCACAACCACTGCCCGAGCGCGGAGCATCAGGTGCCATTACCACAATATCTCCCAAAGGGCGAAGAAACTTCACCAGTTCATTAATCCCTTTAGCCATCACGCCATCGTCATTTGAAACAAGTATCAACGGCTTTTCATTTTCCATATCTTCAATCCTTTCCTTTTTTATATTCGCACAAAAGTAACAAAAAGAAGCCGTACCGCCAAACACCTCCCTACATCAGATCGAAAAGTCTCTTTCCGCCCCACTCCTACCCGTTTACAAATCTTAATCTTCTGCAAGCGAGCAAAAAAAGAAATAGATATCCAATATAAATATGTATATTTGCAAGCTCGTTAAAGAGAAAAGAAGATGATGAACCTGTTGAAGTTTTGTAACCGTTTCGTCCGACAGTTATTAACAAAACAGGCGACTTATCAACAGAAATTGCAAAGTTTCTCTTTTTTCGTAGGCGCTCTAAGGATTTATCACTTATTTCGCTGCCAATAAATTTAGAGAATATGGGAAAAATTATTGCTTTGGCCAATCAAAAAGGCGGTGTAGGAAAGACAACGACTACGATTAATCTCGCAGCTTCACTTGCTACACTGGAAAAAAAGGTACTCGTAGTAGATGCCGACCCGCAAGCTAATGCCTCTTCCGGCTTGGGAGTAGACATCAAGCAGTCGGAATGCACTATCTATGAATGTATTATTGACAGAGCCAACGTACAGGACGCTATCCTTGATACGGAGATTGATTCTTTGAAAGTAATCTCTTCGCACATCAATCTCGTAGGAGCAGAGATTGAAATGCTGAACCTCCCAAACCGAGAAAAGATACTAAAAGAAGTACTCACGCCTTTGAAGAAAGAATATGACTATATTCTGATAGACTGTTCTCCTTCATTAGGACTAATCACGATCAACGCCCTAACGGCAGCCGACTCCGTGATTATCCCCGTTCAAGCTGAATATTTTGCTCTTGAAGGTATTAGCAAATTGTTGAATACCATCAAAATCATCAAGTCGAAACTGAATCCGGCTTTAGAAATCGAAGGTTTCTTACTGACAATGTATGACTCTCGTCTGCGTCAGGCTAATCAGATTTACGATGAAGTGAAACGTCATTTCCAGGAACTGGTATTCAACACCGTTATTCAACGAAATGTGAAATTGAGCGAGGCTCCCAGCTACGGTGTCCCGACCATCCTTTACGATGCGGAATCTACCGGCGCCAAAAATCACCTGGCCCTTGCTAAAGAGATTATCAACCGAAATAAATAAAAGAAAGAAGAAGATATGGCAACACAAAAAAGAAATGCATTAGGACGTGGTCTCGACGCCTTGCTCTCAATGGATGATGTGAAAACCGAAGGGTCTTCTTCCATTAATGAAATAGAGCTGGCAAAGATTACTGTCAATCCCAACCAGCCCCGCCGTGAGTTTGACGAAACAGCATTGCAGGAACTGGCTGATTCCATTGCGGAAATCGGTATCATCCAACCTATCACTTTACGCAAACTCTCGGACGATGAGTATCAGATCATCGCGGGAGAGCGTCGTTATCGTGCATCACAAAGAGCAGGACTGAAAACAATCCCTGCTTATATACGCACTGCCGACGACGAAAACATGATGGAAATGGCGCTGATTGAAAATATCCAGCGTGAAGACCTGAATGCCGTAGAAATCGCACTTGCCTACCAGCATCTGCTCGATCAGTACGAACTGACACAGGAACGTCTTAGCGAACGTATCGGAAAGAAACGAACGACGATCGCCAACTACCTGCGCTTACTGAAATTGCCGGCTCCAATACAGATGGCCCTGCAAAACAAGCAGCTGGACATGGGACATGCCCGTGCGCTGATTTCATTAGGCGACCCTAAACTACAAGTTAAAATATTCGAAGAAATACAAGAACACGGATATTCAGTCCGCAAAGTAGAAGAAATTGTTAAATCATTAAGCGAAGGAGAAGCTGTGAAAAGCGGCACACGGAAAATAACACCCAAACGTGGCAAACTTCCTGAAGAATTCAACTTATTGAAGCAACAACTCTCCGGCTTTTTCAACACCAAGGTACAACTCACCTGCTCTGAAAAGGGAAAAGGCAAGATCAGTATTCCTTTCGGGAACGAGGAGGAACTGGAACGTATCATGGAAATCTTCGATACGCTAAAGAAGTAAATGACAAGAAAAAGTAAGAAATATCAGTTACTAGTCAGCGCCCTGCTTCTCTGTTTTTTACAGGTGGCAGGGATTGATGTGTATGCACAATCCACTGTTACTCCGGCACGGAAAGATACAACAATCATACAGCGCGAAGCGCCGAAAGCCCGTGCACGAAGGCATCGTGATCCGATCATACAGGACTCGGTGAAGAAGGATTCTATCCAAATCATACCATCCAAAGAACTTCCGGCCATCGACAGTTTGTCAGCTGCTAAAATACAGATAGCGGATAGCTTGGATGCAGCCAACAAGAAAGAGCTGAAAAAGATAGAGCAACCTGCCTCCATTGTTGTAAAGACCGACACTGTGCCGCCACCTGCTCAAGATATTAACAAGAAAATATTTATCCCGAATCCGACCAAAGCAACGTGGCTGGCAGTCGTATTCCCCGGTGGAGGACAGATTTACAACCGTAAATACTGGAAATTACCTATTATATATGGAGGATTTGCTGGTTGTGCTTACGCCTTAAGTTGGAACGGTAAGATGTACAAAGACTATTCGCAAGCCTATCTGGACATTATGGACAGCAATCCGAATACGAAAAGTTACGAAGATTTGTTGCCCCCGAACTCCACTTATAATGAGGAGCAGCTAAAAAACACACTAAAAAGAAGAAAAGATATGTTCCGTCGTTATCGGGACCTTAGTATATTTGCATTTATCGGAGTTTACCTGATCTCTATCATCGACGCTTATGTAGATGCGGAGTTATCCAACTTCGATATAACCCCCGACTTGAGTATGAAAGTAGAGCCGGCCGTTATTGATAATAACAACCAGTTCCGCTCCAACAGTTTTAAAAACAAGTCGGTTGGTCTGCAATGCGTATTACGATTTTAAAAAACACAATTTAGATTGATCTTATTATTGAAGCATGAAGAAATTAGTTAACTATTGTTCGATTATTTTTCTTTTACTAGTGGCCACGTCGCAGGTAAAAGCGCAAAGTGTAGATGTAGTGATTCGTGAAAATGGAACTGAACGCAAAGAAAGCATCGACCTGCCTAAAAGTATGACTTATCCACTTGACAGTCTATTGAATGACTGGAAAGCTAAAAATTATATTGATTTAGGCAAGGATTGCAGTACGGCTGAAATCAATCCTTTATTCAGTGACTCTGTCTATATCGACCGCTTGTCACGCATCCCGGCCATCATGGAAATGCCTTATAATGATATTATCCGCAAATTCATCGATATGTATGCAGGACGCTTGCGCAATCAGGTTTCTTTCATGCTAAGTGCCTGCAACTTCTATATGCCGATCTTTGAAGAAGCACTGGATGCATACGGACTTCCACTGGAACTAAGATATCTGCCGATTATCGAATCTGCGTTGAACCCATCAGCCGTATCACGTGCAGGTGCTTCCGGTCTGTGGCAATTTATGATTGGTACAGGTAAGATCTATGGTTTGGAATCAAACAGCCTGGTAGATGAACGCCGTGACCCGATTAAAGCGACTTGGGCTGCCGCACGTTACCTCAAAGAAATGTATGATATCTATGGAGACTGGAATCTTGTGATTGCTGCTTATAACTGTGGGCCCGGTACTATCAACAAGGCAATCCGCCGTGCCAATGGCGAAACGGATTACTGGAAAATTTATAATTACCTGCCTAAAGAGACACGTGGTTACGTACCTGCCTTTATCGCCGCTAATTATGTGATGACTTACTATTGTGACCATAATATTTGTCCGATGGAAACAAATATCCCGGCAAGTACCGACACAGTACAAGTGAACAAGAATCTGCACTTCGAACAGATTGCTGATCTTTGCAACGTACCTTTGGATCAAATCAAGAGTTTGAATCCGCAATATAAGAAGCAAATGATTCCGGGTGACAGCAAGCCTTATACTTTAAGACTTCCTATCGATGCTATCAGTACCTTTATAGATAAGCAAGACACAATCTATGCACATCGCGCCGACGAATTGTTCCGCAACCGGAAAACCGTTGCTATTAAGGAAATCACCCCCTCAACCCGCAAAACGACAACAGCCGTTGCCGGTAAAGGCAAACTGACCTACTACACAATAAAAAGTGGAGACACTTTGTCAACCATCGCCGGAAAGTATGGCGTCACAATTAAGGATATACAAAGGTGGAATGGAATGTCCAACACCAAAATTGCTGCAGGAAAACGATTGAAAATATACAAATAAATAACTTCCTGCTTGCATCGTTCGGAAATTTGCTTATTTTTGCAGAACTAAGCAAGTGAAAGGATAACAATTATGGATAATCTGGCCCCCAAAGAAATAGCTGACGAAGAGATGATTAATCAGGCGTTCCACGAACTACTGAATGATTATCTCAATACTAAGCATCGCAAAAAAGTTGAAATCATTACGAAGGCTTTCAACTTTGCCAATCAGGCGCATAAAGGTATCAAACGCCGTTCGGGCGAACCTTATATTATGCACCCGATTGCCGTTGCCAGCATTGTATGCAATGAAATAGGTCTCGGTTCCACTTCTATATGTGCAGCCTTGTTGCATGATGTGGTAGAGGACACTGATTACACAGTGGAAGACATCGAGAATATCTTTGGTCCGAAGATCGCCCAGATTGTGGACGGACTGACTAAAATATCCGGTGGAATCTTCGGTGACCGCGCTTCGGCACAGGCAGAGAACTTCAAGAAGTTGCTGCTCACCATGTCGAACGACATCCGGGTCATTCTTATCAAGATAGCAGACCGCTTGCACAACATGCGTACCCTTGGTTCCATGTTACCCAACAAGCAATATAAGATTGCAGGCGAAACGCTTTACATCTATGCTCCACTTGCCAACCGCTTGGGGCTTTATAAGATAAAAACGGAGCTTGAGAATCTAAGCTTCAAATATGAACATCCCGAAGAATATGCGGAAATAGAGGAGAAGTTGAATGCTACTGCCGCTGAACGTGACAAGGTTTTCAACGACTTCACGGCCCCGATTCGTACCCAACTGGATAAGATGGGATTGAAATACCGGATACTTGCCCGTGTAAAATCAATCTATTCCATCTGGAACAAGATGCAGACCAAACATGTTCCTTTCGAAGAAATATTTGACTTGCTGGCTGTTCGAATCATCTTCGAACCACGCAATGAGGAAGAAGAGCTCAATGACTGTTTCGATATCTACGTTTCTATCTCCAAGATATACAAACCCCACCCGGACCGTTTGCGCGATTGGGTTAGCCATCCTAAAGCTAATGGTTATCAGGCATTGCACGTCACTCTGATGGGTAACAACGGACAATGGATTGAAGTCCAGATTCGTAGTGAACGGATGAATGACGTTGCCGAACAAGGTTTCGCAGCCCACTGGAAATACAAAGAAGGAGGAGGCAGCGAGGATGAAGGTGAATTGGAAAAATGGTTAAGAACGATTAAGGAGATATTAGATGATCCGCAACCGGATGCCATTGACTTTCTGGATACCATTAAGCTAAATTTATTTGCTTCTGAAATATTCGTGTTCACTCCTAAAGGCGAACTGAAGACCATGCCGCAGAACTCTACGGCTCTCGACTTTGCATTTTCCCTGCACACGGATATTGGTAGCCATTGTATTGGCGCCAAAGTCAATCATAAATTAGTGCCGTTGAGCCACAAATTGCAAAGTGGTGACCAAGTTGAAATCCTTACTTCAAAATCGCAACGCGTACAACCGCAATGGGAAGTTTTTGCAACCACTGCCCGTGCCCGCGCCAAGATAGCAGCCATTCTCCGCAAAGAGCGTAAAGCAAATCAGAAGATAGGAGAAGAAATCCTTAGTGAGTTTCTGAAAAAGGAGGAAGTCCGTCCGGAAGAAGCTGTTATCGAAAAGCTACGCAAACTGCATAATGCCAAGAATGAGGAAGAACTGCTGGCTGCCATTGGCAGTAAAGCAATCGTTTTGGGAGAAGCGGACAAGAATGAACTGAAAGAAAAGCAAACCAGTAACTGGAAGAAATATCTGACTTTCTCTTTCGGCAACAATAAAGAGAAGCAAGAAGAGAAAGAGCCGCAAGAAAAAGAAAAAATCAATCCGAAGCAAGTACTCAAACTGACGGAAGAAAGCTTGCAGAAGAAATATATCATGGCCGAATGCTGCCATCCTATTCCCGGTGATGACGTATTGGGATATGTGGATGAAAACGACCGGATCATTATCCACAAACGCCAATGCCCTGTTGCCGCCAAACTGAAGAGCAGTTATGGCAACCGTATATTAGCAACAGAATGGGATACACACAAAGAATTATCTTTCCTGGTATATATATATATAAAAGGTATAGACAATATGGGACTTTTGAATGAAGTCACCCAGGTTATCTCCAGGCAGCTCAATGTAAATATCCGTAAGCTAACCATCGAAACCGAAGATGGTATCTTTGAAGGAAAAATTCAGTTATGGGTACATGATGTGGATGATGTAAAAACCATCTGCAACAATCTGAAGAAAATACAGAATATCAAACAGGTGAGCCGTGTAGAAGAATAGCTTTCAAACGGTAAATAAGAAAACGATGAACGGTGAATAAGTTGCAGTATCATGCAAATTGTTCACCGTTCATCGTTTACCGTTTATCGTTTACTACTGGCCTACTGTTTATGAAGTTTCTTGTTAATCACATTCGTTATCGATCAACGTTATTCTACTCCCGTCCATCCAATTCGCGTTTAATAGCCAAAAGTTCTTCTTTTATCGCTTTCAGCTTATTTACAATCTCATAATTACGAACCGTAGCTTCTTTATTATCCTTCAAACGTTGCCGGGCACCGGGAAGTGTCATGCCCTTTTCTTTTACCAAATGATAGATAAGACCGATCGTTTCTACGTCTTCTTTGCGGTACTGACGTATTCCTCTTCCCGCTGTCTTAGGAGAGATTTGCGGAAATTCCTTTTCCCAAAAACGGAGCAATGACGGATTGACTCCGAACATGTCGGCAACCTCCCCTATTGAATAATATAGCTTCAATTCTTTGTCTGTATTAAGCATAACACTCCTGTTTTAAGATTTTAATCGAATACTTTACCATGATTGGCTGCCAACTGAATCATCTTTTCATAATCTTCGGCACTCAAATCCATGAAATAATAATTGACCGGATTCACTACCTGCCCTTTCACGTGCACTTCATAATGCAGATGCGGACCGGTACTTTTTCCTGTACTACCCACTTTTCCGATAATCTCACCACGCACCACTTTCTTTCCGACTTTCGTATTAAATCCCTGCAAGTGAGCATACCGAGTAAGATACCCGAAACCATGATCTATCTCAATAGTATTACCGTATCCGGTTTCCCATCCCACTTTCACCACTGTTCCGTTTCCGGTAGCATAAACATCCGTTCCCGGATGAGCAGAGAAGTCCATGCCTGCATGGAACTTTGTCGTACCATAAATAGGGTCGATACGTGTACCATAACCGGATGCTGTCTGACGAAGATCTTTATTCGAAATAGGCTGTATGGCCGGAATACATTTCAGCATCTCATCATGGTTCTTACACATATCAATCACATCATCGAAAGATTTCGACTGGATATAAAGCCTTTTGGAAAGCACGTCCAATTTTTGAGTCGTGTTCACCACCAGCTTGGCATTCGCCAAATCCATCAGTTCTTCGTAACGGTTCGTCCCGCCATAACCAGCCTGACGAATAGCCGGAGAAACAGGATCTGCCTGTAAAATCACCCGATACAGATTATCGTCACGTTGCTGAATATCCTGAAGCACCCCCATAGCGTCATCCAAACGCCGGGAAAGCACATTGTACTGCGCCAAAAGACGGCTGTTTTCAATTCTTAATTCCTTCTCCGACGGAGAACCAAAAATCAAAAGCAATACAATAAAGCAACCTGCTCCCAACCCCATTCCATAGAAAAGCCGACGCAGGATACTAAGCGCACGCTGCCGTACGGTAGGGTAAATTCGATCATAAGTCTGGGTCTGTGGATTATAGATGTAGTATACTTTGCGCATCTTTTTGGAAATATTTCGCTTGTTAATACGGCAAAAGTAATAAAAACAAGCTATCTTTGCACAGTTTTTACGAATTTATGAGTTGTGATTTATGATTTATTGGGGATTCCTCCCCTCTCTCATATCCCACAGCCCATAATTCATAATTCATAAATCATAATTCTTCATTATATGTTGACTGCAAAAGAGATCAGAGATTCATTCAAGAATTTCTTTGAGTCGAAAGGACACCACATCGTTCCCTCGGCTCCGATGGTGATTAAAGATGACCCTACCCTGATGTTTACGAACGCGGGTATGAACCAGTTTAAAGATATTATTTTAGGTAACCATCCGGCGAAATACCAAAGAGTCGCGGACTCGCAAAAATGTTTGCGTGTAAGCGGAAAGCATAATGACCTGGAAGAAGTAGGACACGATACGTACCACCACACCATGTTTGAAATGCTTGGTAACTGGTCGTTCGGCGATTACTTCAAGAAAGAAGCGATCAACTGGGCGTGGGAATATCTGGTAGAAGTTTTGAAACTGAATCCGGAACATCTCTATGCAACCGTATTTGAAGGAAGTCCTGAAGAAGGATTGAGCCGTGACGACGAAGCTGCTTCCTATTGGGAACAGTTCTTGCCGAAAGATCACATCATCAACGGTAACAAACACGACAACTTCTGGGAAATGGGTGATACAGGACCTTGCGGACCTTGTTCCGAAATCCATATCGACCTCCGTCCTGCTGAAGAACGTGCCAAGATCTCCGGTCGCGACCTCGTGAACCACGATCACCCGCAGGTAATTGAAATCTGGAACCTCGTGTTCATGCAATACAACCGCAAAGCAGACGGCAGTCTTGAGCCGCTTCCTGCCAAGGTTATTGATACCGGTATGGGATTCGAACGTCTTTGTATGGCTCTGCAAGGCAAAACATCCAACTACGACACAGACGTATTCCAGCCAATGCTGAAAGCTATTGCAGCAATGTCGGGTACAGAATATGGAAAAGACAAGCAGCAAGATATTGCTATGCGTGTAATTGCCGACCATATCCGTACCATTGCATTCTCAATCACAGATGGCCAGTTGCCGTCTAATGCAAAGGCAGGTTATGTGATCCGCCGTATCCTTCGCCGTGCTGTCCGTTACGGATATACTTTCCTCGGACAGAAACAGGCATTTATGTATAAGTTGCTTCCTGTATTGATTGATAACATGGGAGAGGCTTATCCTGAACTAGTTGCACAAAAGACACTGATTGAAAAAGTAATCAAGGAAGAAGAAGAATCATTCCTCCGCACTTTGGAAACTGGTATCCGTCTATTGGATAAGACAATGGAAGATACCAAAGCCAATGGAAAAACTGAAATCAGCGGTAAAGATGCCTTTACTTTATATGATACATTCGGTTTCCCGCTCGACTTGACAGAGCTGATTCTCCGTGAAAACGGAATGACTGTCAACATTGAAGAGTTCAATGAAGAAATGCAGCAACAGAAACAGCGTGCACGTAATGCTGCCGCCATCGAAACTGGTGACTGGATTGTACTGAAAGAAGGAACTACTGAATTCGTTGGTTACGATTACACTGAATACGAGGCTTCTATCCTTCGTTACCGTCAGATCAAACAAAAGAACCAGACATTGTATCAGATTGTACTCGACTATACTCCGTTCTATGCAGAAAGTGGTGGTCAGGTAGGTGATACAGGTGTATTGGTGAGCGAGTTCGAGACGATTGAAGTGGTCGACACAAAGAAAGAGAATAATCTTCCGATACATATTACCAAAAAGCTACCCGAACATCCGGAAGCTCCGATGATGGCTTGTGTAGATACCGACAAACGTGCTGCCTGTGCAGCCAATCACTCGGCGACCCATTTGCTGGATGCTGCTTTGCGTGAAGTATTGGGTGAACACATCGAACAGAAAGGTTCATTGGTTACACCGGATTCATTGCGTTTCGACTTCTCTCACTTCCAGAAAGTAACCGATGAAGAAATCCGTAAAGTTGAACATATCGTCAATGCAAGAATCCGCGCTAATATCCCATTGAAAGAATATCGCAATATTCCTATCGAGGAAGCTAAGGAGTTGGGAGCTATCGCTCTCTTTGGTGAAAAGTATGGCGACAGAGTTCGTGTGATCCAATTCGGTACTTCTATCGAGTTCTGCGGTGGTACACACGTAGCTGCAACCGGAAATATCGGTATGGTAAAAATCATCTCCGAAAGTTCTGTTGCTGCCGGCATTCGCCGTATTGAAGCTTATACCGGAGCACGCGTGGAAGAAATGCTGGATACAATACAAGATACACTTAGCGACTTGAAGGCTCTCTTCAACAATGCTCCTGACTTGAGCATTGCAATCCGCAAATATCTGGATGAAAATGCAGGATTGAAGAAGCAGGTAGAAGACTTCATGAAAGAGAAAGAAGCAGCTCTGAAGGAAAGACTACTGAAAAATGTACAAGAAATCCACGGTATCAAAGTAATCAAGTTCTGCTCTCCACTACCGGCAGAAGTAGTGAAGAATATCGCTTTCCAACTTCGGGGTGAAATCACAGAAAACTTGTTCTTCGTAGCCGGAAGTACAGACAACGGCAAACCGATGCTGACAGTAATGCTTAGCGATAATTTGGTTGCTGGTGGTCTGAAAGCTGGTAATCTGGTAAAAGAGGCTGCCAAACTGATTCAAGGTGGCGGCGGTGGCCAACCTCACTTCGCTACTGCAGGAGGTAAAAATGCTGATGGACTACCGGCAGCAGTTGAAAAAGTACTGGAGCTGGCAGGAATCTAAGAATAAATAAAAGAGGCTGCCTAACAAGCCCCTCAAAAAAGAAATCACCCCTATCAGAGTTTGTTCTGATAGGGGTGAAATCGTTAAAAAGAGACTTATAGACAACCTCTTTTACGTAAAGACTTAAAATTAGACGCGTCTGAATAAATACATAAGAAACTCCCTATTAATGTAGAAAAAAAATAGTGACGGTATATGCACAGGATAGTGACGGTATCGCTGGCATATAGCGTCACTATTTTACAGAAGGGAATTCACCAACAACAATTTCGGCTTGAATCCCCTTTTGAATCCTCTATAAAAGCATCGGGAAAGGATACTTCCGACCCTCCCCAAAACCAAACAAACCCGGTAAGAAATAGAAGTCTATTTGTCTCTTTCTAAAAATATTAGCTTATAATTTAGGCTTGTCACAGTTTTTTTCTACCTTTGTGACCAGATTAATTATTTTTCTTATCCTTCAAATAAATAAAATAAGTAATCACTAATACCTAAAGAATGATGAGAACACCTGCTTATCTATGCCTGCTGTTAACCTGCATGCTCATTTCTTGTACCCCTACGCAAGAAAAACACGAAATTGATTACACATCTTATGTAAATCCATTTATCGGAACAGACTTCACTGGAAATACTTATCCTGGTGCCCAAGCTCCTTTCGGCATGGTGCAACTTAGCCCGGACAACGGACTCCCCGGATGGGACCGTATCTCCGGTTATTTCTATCCGGACAGTACGATTGCCGGTTTCAGCCACACACATCTTTCCGGCACTGGAGCGGGAGATTTGTATGACATCTCTTTCATGCCTGTCACCCTTCCCTACAAAGAAGCGGAAGCACCGCTTGGCATCCACTCTAAATTCTCCCACAAAGATGAAAGTGCTCATGCCGGTTATTATCAAGTACGCCTGACTGATTATAACATCAACGTCGAACTGACTGCCACCGAGCGTTGTGGTATCCAACGTTATACGTTTCCGGAAGCCCAATCTACTATCTTCTTAAATCTGAAGAAAGCCATGAACTGGGATTTTACCAACGATTCTCATATCGAAGTCGTAGACTCCGTCACCATTCAAGGTTACCGTTTCTCCGACGGCTGGGCACGCGATCAACACATCTATTTCCGCACCCGATTCTCCAAGCCTTTTGAGAAAATGGAACTGGACACAACTGCCATCATCAAAGACAATAAACGTATCGGCACAGCTGTTATCGCCCGCTTCGATTTCAACACCCAAAAGGATGAACAGATATTGGTAAACACTGCCATTTCCGGTGTCAGCATGGAAGGAGCAGCCAAAAACCTGCAAACTGAAGTCCCCGAAAATGACTTCGACAAATACTTGGCGGAAACAAAAGCAAACTGGAACCGCCAGCTCGGAAAGATTGAAATAAAAGGTGATAATGAGAACGATAAAGTGAACTTCTACACCGCTCTCTATCACTCAATGATTGCTCCAACTATTTACAGTGATGTAGACGGAGCTTACTACGGCCCCGATAAGAAAGTACACCAGGCCAACGGCTGGGTTAATTATAGCACTTTCTCCCTATGGGATACATACCGTGCCGCCCACCCGCTCTTTACTTATACCGAACCCGAGCGTGTAAACGACATGGTGAAATCCTTCATCGCCTTCTACGAACAGAATGGCCGCCTACCGGTGTGGAACTTCTACGGAAGTGAAACAGACATGATGATCGGTTATCATGCTGTTCCTGTTATTGTAGATGCCTATCTGAAAGGAATCGGCGACTTCGACGCAAAGAAAGCCTTGGATGCTTGCATAGCAACGGCTAATCTGGATAATTATCGTGGCATTGGACTCTATAAAGAATTAGGATACATACCTTACAACGTAACAGACCACTACAACGCAGAAAACTGGTCGTTATCCAAAACACTGGAATACGCTTTCGATGACTATTGCATTGCCGAAATGGCGAAGAAGATGGGCAAACAAGACATTGCGGACGAATTTTACAAACGTTCTCAAAACTACAAGAATGTATATAACCCCGCTACTTCTTTCATGCAGCCACGTGACGACAAAGGCATCTTTATCAAGGACTTCAAGGCCGATGACTATACACCACACATTTGCGAAAGCAACGGATGGCAATACTTCTGGTCTGTACAGCATGATATAAACGGACTGATCGACCTTGTAGGAGGTAAAAACCGATTTGCCGAAAAACTGGACAGTATGTTCACCTATCATCCGGCAGCAGATGACGAACTTCCGATCTTCAGCACGGGCATGATAGGACAATATGCGCATGGCAATGAGCCAAGCCATCACGTTATTTATCTGTTCAATGCTATAGGACACGAAAATCGCACACAAGAATATGTAGCCAAAGTGATGAACGAGCTCTACAAGAACGAACCTGCCGGTCTTTGTGGCAACGAAGATTGCGGACAGATGTCAGCATGGTATGTATTCAGTGCGATGGGATTCTACCCCGTCAATCCCGTCAGTGGAAAATATGAGATAGGTACTCCCCTATTCCCGGAAATGCAATTACATCTGGCAAATGGAAAGACTTTCACCGTATTGGCCCCCAAAGTAAACAAAGAAAATATCTATATCCAATCCATCAAAATAGATGGAAAACCGTATGACAAAACATATCTTACTCACGAGCAAATCATGAGTGGAGCGACTGTCGAATTCGAAATGAGTAACACCCCTAAAGCAATTGGAGTCATATTCGAAGATAAAAACCCATAAACGAAACATGAACTTAGTCCATCGAGAGAATGAATGAAAACTTTGATGTAACCTATAAAGCACTATTTCGCCGGTACTATCCCAGCCTGATTTTCTATGCAACCCGTTTGGTGGGAGAAGAAGAAGCAGAGGATGTAGTGCAGGACGTATTTGTAGAATTATGGAAGCGGAAAGACCACATAGAGATAGGCGACCAAATCCAGGCCTTTCTCTATCGTGCCGTTTACACCCGTGCCCTTAATGTCTTGAAACACCGCAGTGTGGAAGACGGTTATTGTGTTGCCATGGAAGAAATCAACCAAAGACGCGCAGAATTCTATCAACCGGACAACAACGAAGTGATTCGGAGGATCGAAGACAAGGAACTCCGCAAGGAAATTCATGATGCAATTAATGAGCTCCCTGACAAATGCAAAGAGGTTTTCAAACTTAGCTATCTGCATGATATGAAAAACAAGGAAATAGCCGATATTCTCGGAGTTTCACTCCGCACGGTGGAAGCCCATATGTATAAGGCTTTAAAATACTTGCGTGGCCGACTCGATCCTCTTTGGGCGATTCTTTTCTTATTTTTATGGCGATTATAATAAGTGTTTTTGCGTTTTGAATTGTATTACTAATATGAAGGAAAAGAAAATGAGTAATCTGAGTGAAGAAATAATAAACAGATATCTGACAGGACAGTGTTCTGAAGAAGAGCTTATCGAGGTCAATGCCTGGATGAAGGAATCGGAAGAAAACGCCCGCCAGCTCTTTCGTATGGAAGAAATTTATCATTTGGGTAAATTCGACCAGTACACTGATGAACAACAGATACTTCGTGCGGAAAAACAACTCTATAAAAAGCTGGACGAAGAGAAAGGTAAACAGAGCAAAATACTAAGCATGCATCGCTGGATGAAATATGCCGCAGTGATTGCTGCAATGTTGGTCATGGGTGGTGGAATCGGATATTGGTTCTATCAAAGCGGAAACAATCAACAAATGATGGTCGCAGTAGCCAGCGAAGGCATTGTTAAGGAGGTAGTCTTGCCGGATGGTAGCAAGGTTTGGCTGAACAATGCAGCAACCTTGAAATATCCACGTGAGTTCTCCGAAAAGGAACGCAATGTCTACCTGGAAGGAGAAGCTTATTTTGAGGTCACCAAAAACCGCCATAAGCCATTCACCGTTCAAAGTGATGCAATACGTGTACGCGTACTGGGAACTACGTTCAATTTAAAATCCGATAAGCGTTGCCGGATAGCGGAGGCGACACTTATTGAAGGTGAGATTGAAGTAAAAGGCAATAAGGAAGAGGGGCAGATTATCCTCACTCCAGGGCAACGTGCGGAACTGAACAAAAATAATGGACGATTGACCGTGAAACAAGTGGATGCCAAGTTGGATGCTGTTTGGCACGATAATCTGATTCCATTCCAAAAAGCTGATATCTTCACCATCACCAAAGCGCTGGAGCGTTTCTATGATGTGAAAATCATTCTATCTCCTGACATTCAGACGGGTAAAACTTACTCCGGTGTACTGAAAAGGAAATCGAATATCGAGTCAGTGTTAAAATCATTGCAAAACTCTATACCTATTGATTATAAAATTGTCGGAAACAATATCTTCATTTCTCCCAAATAAGAAGTAAAAGATGAACCGGCTAAAACTTAAAAGCTATTAATACCATGAAATTAAAAACATTCCTAATAGTAGGATGTTTAGGAGGTTTATTCACACTTAGCTCCTGTACAGCCCCCACTAATGTAAAAGACTATAGTGCTTACGTCAACCCTTTCATCGGTACCGGTGGACATGGTCATACCTTCCCCGGAGCGGTAGTTCCCCACGGAATGATTCAGCCCAGCCCGGACACCCGGATCGATGGTTGGGATGCCTGTTCCGGTTATTATTATGCCGACTCTACCATCAATGGCTTCTCACACACACACGTCAGCGGTACAGGTTGTTGCGACTATGGAGATGTCTTGCTCATGCCAACCGTAGGTAAACAACAATATCGAACAACCGATCCCCAAAGCCAGCGACTGGCATACGCTTCCTCTTTCTCGCACAAGAATGAGATTGCAGAACCAGGATATTATTCTGTCTTTCTCGATACTTATCAGGTGAAAGCTGAAATTTCATCCACCAAACGAGGAGCAATCCATCGCTATACTTTTCCCGAAAACACCGAATCCGGATTTATCATCGACCTGGATTACAGCCTACAACGACAGACTAACTCCGAGATGGAAATAGAAGTAATAAGCGATACGGAAATCTGTGGACATAAGAAAACAACTTATTGGGCTTTCGACCAATATATCAACTTCTACGCTAAATTTTCCAAACCATTCTCTTATACGCTCGTTACGGACTCTATCACCATGGATAATGGTAAACGACTTCCTGTCTGCAAAGCATTATTGCATTTCAACACCAATAAAGACGAGCAGGTTCTTGTTAAAGTAGGTGTGTCCGCTGTCGATATTGCCGGTGCACGGAAGAACGTTGAATCAGAAATTCCCGGATGGGATTTCGAAAAAGTACGTAAAGACGCACGTACGGCATGGAATGAATATCTTTCCAAAATTGATATTACAACTTCCGATAAAGAAGATAAAGCCATCTTCTACACAGCCCTCTATCACACGGGAATCAGTCCAAATCTGTTCACTGATGCAGACGGACGTTATTTAGGAATGGATCTTGAAGTGCATCAAGGAGACACCCTTAATCCGATATACACTGTCTTTTCTTTATGGGATACTTTCCGTGCGCTACATCCGCTAATGACTATCATTGATCCTGATCTGAATAATCACTTTATCAATTCGTTAATTAAGAAACATCAGGAAGGTGGGATATACCCCATGTGGGACTTGGCTTCCAATTACACCGGCACTATGATTGGTTATCATGCTGTTCCGGTCATCGTGGATGCCTACATGAAAGGGTATCGCAATTTTGATGCCAAAGAGGCTTATAAAGCCTGCCTGCGTGCCGCTGAATATGACACTACCGGCATCAAATGTCCGGATTTGGTATTGCCTCATCTCATGCCTAAAGCAAAATATTATAAGAATGCCATCGGATATATCCCTTGTGACCGCGAAAACGAATCAGTGGCCAAAGCGTTAGAATATGCGTATGATGACTGGTGTATCTCTATCTTTGCAGAAGCGATGAGTGATTTTGAATCCAAAGCAAAGTATGAACGCTTCGCCAAGGCTTACGAATTCTATTTCGACAAATCAATCCGCTTCATGCGTGGATTAGATTCAAAAGGTGAATGGCGTACTCCATTCAATCCGCGTGCATCTACTCACCGCAGCGATGATTATTGTGAAGGAACAGCTTGGCAATGGACTTGGTTTGTGCCGCATGATGTAGAAGGATTAGTCAATCTGATGGGTGGAGAAGATGCTTTTGTCCAGAAACTCGATTCCTTATTCTCGGCCGATTCATCACTTGAAGGTGAGACAACCTCATCAGATATCAGCGGACTGATCGGGCAATATGCACATGGAAACGAACCCAGTCATCATGTAATCCATTTGTATAACTACGTTAACCGCCCTTGGAGAACTCAAGAGTTGGTAGATAGTGTTTACCGGAGCCAGTATGCCAACAGTATAGATGGTCTTTCGGGTAATGAGGACTGCGGTCAGATGTCTGCCTGGTATATACTCAACTCTATGGGATTCTATCAAGTATGTCCCGGCAAGCCGGTATATTCCATCGGACGTCCTGCCTTCGACAAAGCAGTTATCAATCTGCCTGAAGAAAAGACTTTCAGTATTGTAGTAAAGAATAATGGGAAAAAGAATAAATACATTGAAAGTGTATCGCTGAACGGTAAAGCTCTAAACATTCCATTCTTTAACCATCAGGATATTGCGAATGGAGGAACGATGGAAATCAAGATGACCGATCATCCTACGAAATGGGGAGTTCTCTCTCCGGCTCTCTCCTCCAAAAAAGAGGAATGAGTTGGTACTACTGGCTGTTCAAATTGAATAAAAAAACAAAACCTTGAAAAAGAAATTGGCTCAATTGATTTCTGATTCGATTGAGCCATAAATAATAAATAAGACCATGAAAAAGTATCTCCTATTAGTATGTGCATTAAGTTGTATCGTCTTTGCAAAAGCTAAAGACTGGACGCAGTATGTCAATCCGCTTATGGGTTCTCAATCTAGTTTCGAGTTATCAACAGGTAATACTTATCCGGCCATTGCCCGTCCATGGGGGATGAATTTCTGGACTCCACAGACAGGAAAGATGGGAGACGGATGGCAATACACTTATACGGCTAATAAGATTCGTGGATTTAAACAAACACATCAACCCAGTCCGTGGATTAATGATTACGGACAATTCTCTATTATGCCCGTAGTAGGCAAACCGGAATTCAATGAAGAGAAGCGTGCCAGTTGGTTTGCCCACAAAGGAGAAACCGCCACTCCTTATTATTATAAAGTATATCTTGCAGAGCATGATGTAGTGACAGAAATGGCTCCAACCGAGCGTGCCGTTCTTTTCCGTTTCACTTTTCCGGAAAACGATCATTCGTATGTTGTAGTGGATGCCTTTGATAAGGGATCGTATATTAAGGTTATTCCGGAAGAAAACAAGATTATCGGTTACACAACTCGCAACAGCGGTGGAGTTCCCGAAAACTTTAAAAATTACTTTATTATTGAATTCGACAAACCTTTCACTTATAAAGCTACGGTAGCCAATGGTAATCTGCAGGAAAATGTTACCGAACAGACAACAGAGCATGCCGGAGCCATTATCGGTTTCCAAACACATAAAGGCGAACAAGTACATGCAAGGATTGCTTCTTCTTTCATCAGTTTTGAACAGGCAGCTTTGAATATGAAAGAGTTGGGCAAAGATAATATTGAACAGCTAGCCAAGAAAGGAAAAGAAGCGTGGAACCAAGTGTTAGGCAAAATAGAAGTAGAAGGAGGCAATCTCGATCAATATCGCACATTCTATTCTTGTTTATATCGTTCATTGCTCTTCCCACGCAAATTCTACGAACTGGATGCTGCCGGACAACCGGTTCATTACAGTCCTTATAATGGGCAAGTATTACCGGGATATATGTATACCGACACAGGCTTTTGGGATACTTTCCGTTGCCTATTCCCGTTATTGAACCTAATGTACCCGTCAGTCAACAAAGAAATGCAGGAAGGTCTGATCAATACATATAAAGAGAGCGGTTTCTTCCCGGAATGGGCAAGTCCGGGGCACAGAGGCTGTATGGTTGGTAACAACTCTGCTTCTGTCTTAGTGGATGCTTACATGAAAGGAGTGAAAGTGGACGATATAAAAACATTGTATGAAGGGCTGATTCACGGAACGGAGAATGTACATCCACAAGTATCATCAACAGGACGTTTGGGATATGAATATTACAATAAACTGGGCTACGTGCCTTATGATGTAAAAATCAATGAGAACGCCGCACGCACGTTGGAATATGCATACAATGACTGGTGTATCTACCAACTTGCAAAGGAACTTAAACGTCCGAAAAAAGAGATTAATCTTTTCGCAAAACGTGCCATGAACTACAAGAATCTTTTCGATAAGGAATCTAAGTTAATGCGTGGACGCAACGAAGATGGTACATTCCAATCTCCTTTCTCTCCGCTGAAATGGGGGGACGCCTTTACGGAAGGAAATAGCTGGCACTATACTTGGTCTGTATTCCACGATCCTCAAGGATTGATTGACTTGATGGGTGGAAAAGAGATGTTTATCACCATGATGGATTCTGTTTTTGCCGTACCTCCTATTTTTGATGATAGCTACTACGGCCAAGTGATTCATGAAATCCGTGAAATGACTGTGATGAATATGGGTAACTATGCACATGGCAATCAACCGATTCAGCACATGATTTATTTATATGACTATGCAGGACAACCTTGGAAAGCCCAATACTGGTTGCGTCAAGTAATGGATCGTATGTACTCTCCTACTCCGGACGGCTATTGTGGCGATGAAGACAACGGACAAACTTCTGCCTGGTATGTATTCTCGGCATTAGGTTTCTATCCTGTTTGTCCGGGAACGGATGAATATATTATAGGTGCTCCGTTATTCAAGAAAGCTACACTTCATTTTGAGAATGGCAATAGTTTGGTTATTGATGCTCCGAATAATAGTAAGAAGAATTTTTATGTCAATTCGATGAATGTTAATGGTGCTGATTACACTAAAAATTATCTCCGACACGAAAATTTGCTCAAGGGAGGTACGATCAATGTTGAAATGAGTAATCAACCTAATCAGAATAGAGGTACTAAAGAAGAAGATATGCCCTATTCTTTCTCTAAAGAGCAATAGTCTCCACCCTATATTTTAAGTTTTTATCCCTGTTTCAGCTACCAGCTATCTTCGGAAGAGGGTTGTCCATCAAGGGAACAGTTAAAAACAATAGCCTGAAAGCAAAGAAGTCTGCTTTCAGGCTATTGTTTTTAATAGTTTTCACTACTTTTGCATAACAAACTACATATAAATCATGAAAGAAAAGATTGACTTTGCAAAAGTGCCTTATCAATATGCAATGTGCCTAAACCGACAATGTCCTCAAGCAAATACTTGTCTAAGACAACTCACAGAACAAAGTGTACCAGAAAATATCGAGCATTGGGTTATTATCAGTCCAAAACTTTTGGCCAACATAAAAGGAGATTGCCCTCATTATCGTTCCAATACAAAAGTGCGATATGCCAAAGGTTTTATAGGAATCTTAGACTGTATCCCTCATAAACAGATGCAGACTGTTGTTGCCCACTTGATGGGTTATCTAAGCCGTAGAACCTATTACCGCACCCGTAAAGGAGAACGTTTACTCTCCCCCGCCGAACAACAACATATCTTGAACATTCTTAAAAACTGCGGAGTAACCTATCCGGAAAAGTTTGATGCATATATTGAAGACTATGATTGGTGACATTGTTTTCTAAATGTCACAATTAGAACATCGGCTTGGTACGACTAGTATAACAAATCGACACCACTTTTATAGCTAAATGACATGATTGTCACATCTTGTTGGCACAGCTGTGCCACCGTATTGGCACAACAGTGACATCAACGTGGCACAGTCGTGCCAATACGATGGCACAAACTAATATTAACTTAAGTTCAAGAAGCAACACAATACCATAATACGTCGAGTCCATACTCTACAATCTAAAATATAGAATCTAAAACATATCATAAACCGCTTACTCAAACATATATACAAGATAATAATTAAGATTTTAGAATATTTCTTCAAAAAAAGAAGATTTAGACTAAGTGTTTATTTAATTAGCATTGTTTTATTATCAAAGACGGAAAATCAACAACTGTCTTTGTGTATTAATAAATTCTACAACCATTAAATTAAAAGTATGAAAAGCAATCATTTGATTCGAAAAACGAAATTTGTTCGAACTTTATTGATTCTTTTGTTTATGGCAGTTCCGATGCAATGGGCGGTGGCGCAATTGACCTTATCGACTCCACGCACTACTCTAGGAATAGTCATCAAACAAATTCAGTCACAATCCAAGTATCAATTCTTCTATAGTGACAAACTATCATCCGTCACAGTAGATGCATTACAAGTAAAAGATGCCTCTTTAACAAATGTATTGAATAGGCTACTGAAAGGAAAGAACATCTCTTACAAGGTGGAAGAAAACATCGTTTACCTTTCTGACAAAGAAGAGTCCCAAGTTCCTCAACAACAGGTTGGTAAAGAACGCACCGTTAGTGGAAACGTAGTAGACTCCAAAGGAGAACCTCTTATTGGTGTCAGTGTTCTGATAAAAGGAACAACAAGTGGTAGTATCACCGACTTTGATGGTAACTATAAAGTTTCTACCAATGAAGCCAATCCAATTATTGTATTCTCTTATATCGGTTATAAGTCACAGGAGATTCCTTTGAACGGACAAACCAGCATCAATGTCATTTTACAAGATGACACACAAGTCATCGAAGAAGTTGTTGTTACCGCATTGGGTATCAAACGGGCAACAAAAGCATTGAGCTATAATGTACAAGAAGTTAAAAGCGAAGAACTATTAACTAATAAAGACGCCAATTTTATCAACGCATTATCAGGAAAAGTAGCAGGTGTCACAATTAATAGTAGTTCGTCTGGTGTAGGAGGTGCCAGTAAAGTGGTAATGCGCGGAACAAAAGGTATCGACCAATCCAGTAATGCCCTTTATGTCATTGACGGTGTACCAATGTTCAATTTAGGGAGTGAAGGAGGACAAGGTTACGATTCAAAAGGTAGTACGGAAGCCATTGCTGACATCAATCCTGAAGATATTGAATCTATGTCTGTTCTAACCGGTGCAGCAGCTGCGGCATTGTATGGTAGTAACGCCGCAAATGGCGCAATCGTTATTACGACTAAAAAAGGGAAAGAAGGACGTTTACAACTTACAGTCAGCCAGAACACAGAGTTTATGCGCCCATTCAGAACCCCAGAATTCCAAAACCGCTACGGAACAGGAGATAATTCACTGAACTCCGGTTCTGTAGAAAAAAGCTGGGGAAACAGATTAAACAGTTCCAATTATATGGGTTATAATCCTATTAGTGATTTCCTACAAACAGGTGTTGTTACGACAGAAAGTGTAACTCTTTCCACTGGAACAGAGCGTAATCAAACCTATTTCTCTGCAAGTGCGGTTAACTCAAAAGGAATGATTCCTAATAATAATTATAATCGTTATAATTTCACTTTCCGCAATACAACTTCTTTCTTGCAAGATAAAATGACATTAGATGTCAGTTCAAGTTATATCAAACAAAATGACCGTAATATGGTCAATCAAGGCACATATTCCAATCCTCTTGTCACTGCTTATTTATTTCCACGAGGTAATGATTGGAATGATATCAAAATGTACGAACGTTACGACGTAACCCGTAAAATCAACACGCAGTATTGGCCTGAAAGTATGTTTTCTGGTATGACCGGACAAAATCCATACTGGATCGCTTATCGCAACTTACGTGAAAATGATAAAGACCGTTATATGTTGAGCGCAAGTCTGAATTATAAAATTTTGGATTGGTTAAGTGTAAGTGGTCGTGTACGTATGGATAATTCGACAACTGACTACACTAAAAAGCTATATGCTACCAGTAACAAAACATTAACAGAAGAGTCCAATAATGGTCTGTATGGTATATTCAAGACAACAGATAAACAAACCTATGCCGACATAATGGTTAATGTCAATAAGAACTTCGGAGAAACTTTCAGTTTAAGTGCTAATATCGGTGCTTCATACTCCGATATGAAACAAGATGTATTTCAAAACGAAGGTCCAATTAGTAACAGTGGAATTCCAAATGTATTCAACGTATTCCAATTAGATGATGTAAAGACACGACGTTACCAATATGGTTATCACGATCAGACACAATCTATATTCGCTAGTGCAGAATTAGGTTATAAAAGCACTTATTACCTGACTCTAACCGGACGCACCGATTGGCCATCACAATTGGCTGGTCCCAATTCAGTAAAAAGTGCATTCTTCTATCCGTCTATTGGAGGTTCTGTTATTTTATCTGAAATCATTCCAATGCCAGAACAGATTTCTTTCTTAAAATTAAGGGCTTCATTTGCATCAGTAGGTTTACCTTTTGCCCACTTTTTAGCTAACCCAACTTATGAATGGGACCAGACAAACAAAGTTTGGACAACTAAAACCAACTACCCAATGTATGATTTGAAACCTGAAAAAACAGATTCTTGGGAACTGGGTATAACTGCCAAATTCTTAAAGAACTTTAGTTTAGACCTAGGACTATATACTACCAAGACTTATAATCAGACATTTGACCCGGGCATATCACCGTCTTCCGGCTATTCAACCATGTACGTGCAAACAGGTAGTGTACGTAATAAAGGTATTGAATTATCACTCGGTTATCATAACACTTGGAATAACAATTTCAGTTGGAGTTCTAACTTTACATTCAGTGCCAATAAAAATGAAATACTCGAATTAATGGAGAATTATGAAAATCCAATTACTCATGAGAAAATAACTTTGGAACGCTTGGATGTTGGTGGACTAGGCTATGCACGTTTCGTGTTGAAAAAAGGAGGTAGTTTGGGAGATCTCTACTCAACAGCCAAACTTCAACAAGATAACAATGGAAATATATTTGTAAATGCTAATGGAGAAGTTATAAGCAACACTAAAGCTGAAGATATCAAATTGGGCAGTGTATTCCCCAAATGTAACATGTCGTGGCGTAATGACTTTACTTATAAGAATTTTAACTTTGGCTTCATGTTATCCGCACGTATCGGCGGAATTGTTTACTCTGCAACCCAAGCATACTTGGACTATTATGGTGTATCAGAGACAACAGCTAAAGCACGTGAGTTTGGAGGTGTACTTGTAAACAACAGTGATATGCTAGATGCACAAAAATGGTATTCTGTAGTTGGAGGTCAAAGCAACTTACCACAATACTATACATATAGCGCAACAAATTTGCGCTTACAAGAAGCGTCCATCGGATACACTATTCCTAAAAGTAAACTTTGGGGAATTGCAGATGTAACAGTATCTCTAGTAGGACGTAACTTATGGATGATCTACTGTAAAGCCCCATTCGATCCTGAATCAGTAGCTTCTACAGGTAATTATTATCAAGGAATTGATAACTTTATGGTACCAAGTGCACGCAGTATGGGATTTAATGTGAGATTTAAATTTTAATTAAGAATATGGTTAATATGAACAATTCTATTATAAAACATATTTTGTTAGGAGGAATTATAACAACGTTACTAACCTCCTGTACAGGAAACTACCTAGATTATAACACCAATCCATATGAAGTAACAAAAGATGAGATGGGACGTGACGGCTACAACCTAAGTGCAGCTTTAATCGGAATGGAAAGTTATGTAGTACCTGTAGAAGAACACTTGAATCAATTTACAGAATGTCTTCTCGGTGGTCCTTGGGGTGGTTATTTTGCAGATTCCCAAGTATGGGGTAACTCATTTTCATACTACAATCCTTCACAAGAATGGTTAGGTAAACTATACTTGGATGTTATGCCCAATATTTACGCAAATATGCAAGATGTAAAATCGGCAACAGAAGATGTAATACCTATTTCTATTGCTCAAATCATCAAAGTTGCAGCATTGTCTCGTGTAACTGACACATATGGTCCTATCCCCTATTCACAAGTAGGACTAGACGGTAAATTAGTAGCACCATTCGATACTGAAAAGGAAGTCTATTACAAAATGTTTGATGAACTGACTGATGCCATCAACACATTGACCATCAACCGAACCCAGAATCTGACTGCCAACGCTGATAAAGTTTACTCCGGAAATGTCGAAAAATGGATTAAATTTGCTAATTCACTGAAATTACGTATGGCTATGCGTATATGCTATGTTGATAAAGGAAAATCCGAAATAATGGTAAAAGAAGCCATTGATACCTCAAATGGCAAATTAGGAGTAATGACCGAAAATAGTGATAATGCTTTCATGCCGGCAACGATTAATCCATTTTATATGGTATGCTATAGCTATAATGGAGGCGAAACTAAGATTTCAGCAGACTTATCCTCCTATATGAATGGCTATCAAGACCCTCGTCGCGAAATCTATGGCGTTACATCAACATTTGACGAATCTGAAAATATAACAAACGGATTCCACGGCTTACGCGTAGGTAATGAATACCCTATCAAAACAGGCCAATGTTACTCAAATGTAAAAGTAGAAGTAAGTAGTCCTATCATGTGGATGAATGCTGCAGAAGTCATGTTTTTGAGAGCAGAAGCCGCATTAAGAGGATGGGATACAGAAAAAACACCAAAAGCATATTATGAAGCAGGCATACGTCTGTCTTTCGAACAGCTTGGAGCAAAGAATGTAGAAGATTACCTAGTAAGCACTAACACACCAGAATCATATAAAGACCCATTAGGAACATATTCTTTCAGTGGTACTCCAAGTACAATAAGTGTCCAATGGAAAGATGGTAACTTCGAAGAAAGTCTTGAGCGCATTATCACTCAAAAATGGATTGCAAACTTTCCATTGGGGCTAGAAGCTTGGGCAGAGTTCCGTAGAACAGGTTATCCTAAGTTAATGGGTACAGCATCAAATAAAAGTGGTGGAGACATAGAAGAAGGAAAATTTCCGCGCCGTCTGACTTATCCACAAGATGAATACAAAACTAATAGTGAGAATATTAGAAAAGCAGTAACAAGTCTAGGTGGGGATTATATGCATTCTCGTATTTGGTGGGATTGTAATCCAAGAATAGAACAATAAAAGCAGACTGAAATGATGAAAAACAATATAAAAAACATCGCAACTGTATGCATAGCAAGTATCACATTGCTTGCTTGCAATGACTGGACAGACGTTGAAAATATCAAGGTCAATCAACCTGACGTTAAAGAAATTAATTCTGAACAATATGCACAATATCTACAGAAATTACGTACATACAAAGATTCAGAACATAAATTCGTATATGCTTCTTTTGATAATAGTATAAAAACACCGTTTAGTCGTGGACATCATCTTAACGATATACCTGATAGTATTGATATTGTCAGCCTGATATATCCCGACGGACTGGTAGAATTCGAACAAAAAGAAATAGAAAATATCCGTACGAATAAGGCTACCCAAATAGTATATACAATTAGTTACGATACTATTGAGGAAGAATACAATCAAATGGTTAAAACGAATCAAGAAGCAGACGAGAACTACGTAGTACCTGATTTTATACCCTATTTGGAAGATGCTGTAAAAGAAGCTTTGAAACCGGCAAGCGTATATAATTACGACGGACTCATAATAGGATATATTGGCAAAAGCCCTTCACATATGATGGAAGAAGAAAAAAACGAACTTCTCTCTATACAAAATGCTTTCTTTAGTCCTATCAAAACTTGGATGGAACAACATAAAGATAAAACATTTACATTGGAAGGAAAGCCACAAAACCTAGTAGATAAAACGATACTAGAGTCATTCAGACACATTATCCTGAACACATCAAATGTAACAACCGTAACCGAACTTTCCTATAATGCAGAAATGGCAATCATGGAAGAAGGAGTACCTGGAAGCTTCATTGTGTCTGTTAGCACAACTGACCCTAATAATAAAACTACTGGATTATATGACAATGGAGCAAAACGTGCACTCACAGAAGCAGCTTACTGGGTATCAGGTGATGCTATCAACTATGAGAAAGCAGGTTTGTCTATTTATAATATCGAACGAGACTATTATAACGTAAACAATGCTTATCAATATGTGAGAGAAGCTATACAAATTATTAACCCTGCAGCAAAAAAATAGAAAAAGATGAAACGAGTAAATTTATATCTGATTTCAGCGGCATTGCTCACAGGTTTTCTGACAAGCTGCAATGACATGGAAAACTTTGACAACAATGTATTTGTAGATAATACAATCAAAGTTAACAGCATATTCCTAAAAGGTTCTAATGACAGTGAACAGCGTAGTTTTAAGGTAGCAATTGCTAAACAAGAATCGGAAGATGTTACAATCCACATAGCAGCAGATCCATCATTAGTAAGTACTTACAATGAAGGCTATTATGATCAGACAATTGCATTGCCAACAAACTGTTATAAAATACCGGAACCGGAGGTTGTCATTCCTGCAGGTTCTGTCCAATCCAGTGAAATTACAATTGTTTTTGAGAATTTACTATCGTTAGATCGTGACCAAAAATATGTATTACCTGTAACAGTGGATAATGCCAACATTGGAATTCTCCAAAGTGCACGAACAATATATTATGTATTCAAAGGTGCCGCACTAATCAATACGGTAGCTAATATGACTAAAAATTGTGTCTATTTTAAATGGAAAAATCCAGAGCCTCTCAACAATTTACGCAAAGTATCAATGGAAGCTCTTATACGACCGCATGAATTCCGTGCATTAAATACTGTAATGGGAATAGAAGGTTCTTTTTTACTAAGAATTGGTGATGTAGGTATTGAGCCAAACCGATTACAAGCACCAGGCATAGATGGTAAAAGCGTGAAAGGACCACTTATCGAAGCAGATGTATGGATACACCTTGCAGTGACCTACGACGCAGATGCTAAAACTTGCATCGTTTACGTCAATGGTGAAGAATTTGTAAGAAATGAAAATACACAAGCAGGAATAGAAGGAGATGGAGGAACCGTTCATATAGGTGCTCCATTTGCAGATACTCCAGAACAAAGTCCATATAGTTTCCGAATTGGTTACTCTTATAATGACGACCGATACTTATGTGGTGAAATTAGTGAATGCCGTATATGGAATAAAGTATTGACTCCTGAACAAATCAATGAGAAAGACCACTTCTATGCAGTTGACCCATCATCGGAAGGTTTAATAGCTTATTGGAAATTTGATGAAGGAGTAGGAGGTGCCATCAAGGATTATACCCAAAACGGAAATGATGGAACAGCTCTAACAGATCTGGAATGGGTAGAAGTAGAATTAGGCAAATAAAAGATGTCAAATCTAAAAAAAGAAAACAATGAATAATTTTAAATATATAAAATTAGGAGTATTAATCACAACATTATCATTGGCAGGAAGTCTTTTTAATGCCTGCAATGATGACATTGAATTACCTGTACCTAATACAGATAAATACGAAGATTATGGCGTTTATGGCTACGTTAAAAATGCAGGAGGAGCAAGGGAACTATCAACAATTGAAGTTTTCAGTGACAAAGCTGCTAAGACTCAAGTCTATTTTCAGTTGACAGAAGCTGCAACACAAAATACAGAAGTACAGTTTAAGATAGATTCCAAAATACTTGATACATATAATTCGGTAAATGGAACTTCCTACGAAATGTATCCACAGGAAAATGTAACTTTCACTAATAATGGAAAGACCACAATTGAAGCAGGCGAACGTACTTCTGAAAAAGTTGAAGTAGAATTAGTAGCAGGAAGTACCTCTAGTAAAATTACTTACGCTCTCCCTATTAGTGTAGAGCTAAAAAACGGAAATACAGTATTAGAACAGAAATATCAAAATTATATCTATTTGATTAGGCCCAAAGGACAAATACCTGATATAAGCAAAGGACTGGTTAAGAATTTCTGCTATATAGAAGTAAAAAGTGACAATATACTAAATGCAGGAGAGTATACAATGAAAGAAAGCGGAAAACCGTTCTTCGATGTGGTACATATATTTGCAGCAAAACTTAATTTTCAACCATCTGGTTCGGAAGCCGGGCGTGTATTTTTGGAATGTGGAGATGATATCAAATATATATTTCAAAACGCAGACAAATTAATCCGCCCATTACAAGAAAAAGGTATTAAAGTCTGCTTAAGTATGTTTGGAAGTAATGGAGTAGGTCTTGCAAACCTTTCCAAAGAAACAGCAATCAGTGTTGCTAAAGAAATCAAATATTATGTAGAGACTTATGGATTAGATGGTGTAGATTTTGATGACGAATGGGCAGATTATAAAAAACATAATCTACAAAACACCTATAAAGGATTTGACGCTCCATCTGGAGATAATTATGCAAGACTAATTTATGAATGTCGGCGACTAATGCCTGACAAACTCATTACAGTGTATGAATTTGGAACACCTCCTCTTAATGGCACAACAAGAGTTACGGGTGATATAGTAGTAGAAAACCAAAAGGTAGTAGATATGATAGATTATACGTATTATGGTTCATATGGAAGTTATGCTACCAATCGTGAGAATACTGTAAAAGTCCCAAGAGAGATGTATGGTCCTTGCCCTGTAAATCTAAATTTCATAGTGAACGATGGGGGACAAAAAAACGAAAATTATTTTACTTCAACTAGCTTCTTAGAAACAAATCTTGGTAAAGTTGTATCTAATGGATATGGGGCCATGGTATTTTATAATTTACTCCCTTCTATTGATTATAGTTTTGGCTTGAATGAAGTCGGTAAAAAACTATATGGAGAAGAAGTTGTATGGAGTGGAAAAACATATGATAAAACGTCTGCAGAACCTAAGGTAGTCGAACGAATAAATTATGACTCATATATTGGAACATGGAAAATAAAACCTCTCGAATCCCTTTATTGGTTTGCTGAAGGAAATTATTGGCAATTCGGTGGTGCTGAAGAATTTACTATAAGAATAGAACCCAAAGAAAAGGGACATACTTATAATGTTTATGGTTGGGGAGATGTTAAAGAGTTAATAGAAGACTATCCTTTCGAAATGCAATACAATAGCCAAACTGGTAGGTTAGAAGTAGCTGGAGGACAAGAACTTTATAATGAAAATGGTAAAACTTATACTCTTTATGGGCGTTATCAATCTTTTGGAAGCAACATTGCAACAATAAAGAAAACAGACACATTCTTAAAAAGTACATTACTAAGATCTAATACGAACTTCACCATATATGGACTAAATGGTACAAGTATAATAGCAGATAAGAAATTAATGATCGTACCTTTGTGTTCTGATTCAAATGAAGACAATAATAACCTAAAAAGTGGAGATAAGCATCCTGTTGGACCATTTTCTTTCACAAAAGTATCAGATTTATACTAAACTCCCTTTTATATTCCTCTCCCTTTTGGAAGGTTTTCTATGAGAAAACCTTCCATTTTTTTGTGATTCATGCTATGACATGATTATTCCACCTGCTCTTTCGGATAATTCACCAAATACAATGTTTTTGTCGCCCGAGTAAAAGCTGTATACAACCACCGGAAATAATCCGGAGTCAAATACTCATCCGTCATACACCCCTGATCTAAAAATACATTCTGCCATTGTCCGCCTTGCGCTTTATGACAGGTTATTGCATAGGCATATTTCACCTGCAAAGCATTGTAATGCGGATCGGCTTTCATCTTTTTCATCCGGTCTCTTTTGTTTGGAATATCTATATAATCTTCAAGTACTGTATAGAACAATCGGTCATTGTCTTCTTTCGGCAATGCGGGTGAGTCCGAATGTAAAGTGTCTAATAATAGATTCGCATCCAATTCAAAATCATTCTGGTCAGGAAAGCGGAGAGTAACTTCGGCAAAACGAAAACCGTATATTTCACGAGTTCGACGAACACGTCGGACAACTGCAATTTCTCCATTAGCGATAAAATCCATCTCCTTATATTTCTCTGTCCAATAGTAATTATTTTTGGCTATCATCAACATATCTCCGGTGTTCAATTCATCTTCACGCCAAAGAATTTGTGCACGTATTCCATTATTATATAAGTTCGCACGTTTATTAGATCGACAGACAACAATCGTTTCATCCATACCATCATGATCGTAACAATTAGTCAGTTCTTCTATCAGTTCAGTTCCGGGTACCAGTTTAATATCAGGAAAACCTGTTATTTTTATCTTAGGTAAGGAATAACAATCATCCTCCGCTATCAGTTGCCTCAACTGCGTGGCATTCCACAATATTCCGGATTCTTGCACCTGGCGAACCACTTGGGTAAGATCAATCTCACGTACTTCAAGTCCATAACCTTTCAATGCATCAGCAAAAAGCGCAGGACTCAACTCCTCACCTACCGGGGGAAGCTGTGCTGTATCTCCCATCAACAAGAGTCGGCAACCTTGTCCCGAATACACAAATTGCACCAAATCATCCAATAAACGTCCTGTTCCAAACATACTGCCCGACAGTCCTTCGTTTGAAATCATGGAAGCCTCGTCGACAATAAACAATGTATTGGTAGCTAAATTGTCATTGATCGAAAAGTTACTAAGTTCATTAGAAAAAGATTGTTGTCTATATATTTTTTTATGAATAGTAAAAGCCGGATGTCCTGCATACGCTGAAAAAACTTTTGCCGCACGTCCTGTAGGAGCCAACAATACAGATTTCTGCTGCAGCTGATCCATCGTTTTCACCAATGCCCCTACCAACGATGTTTTACCAGTACCAGCATACCCTCTTAAGATAAAGACTTCATCTGCCAGTGTGGACAGCAGAAACTCTGAAAGAGATTTTACAGCAATTTCCTGCTCTAAAGTTGGCTGATAAGGAAAATTTTCCTTAATTTGCCTTTCTAAATAGTTATTTATCATTTTTG
>ERZ1027221.190-NODE-190-length-51552-cov-8.150242_pt1 | contig 51552 bp, 59 predicted proteins | sample MGYA00519267_ERZ1027221 | MGnify/ENA primary metagenome ERZ1027221 (study PRJEB26926, sample SAMN06164533) | human gut metagenome | biome: ENVO:00009003; feature: ENVO:2100002; material: ENVO:00002003 | host: Homo sapiens | place: USA | collected 2012 ...
TACACATGTTTAGAGCGTGAGACAAAAGTTTTTCTTTACTTTTGTCCCACGCTCTTTTTCGTAAGAGGTAAAAATTGCACTTTTTTTGTCTGCTCCTTTCAGACATGATATATTGGACAGGAGGGTGTTTAGATGAATGATATGGTATTGACAATTCCAGAGATTATTTTACGTTTAGGGATCGCTATGCTATTTGGCGGAGCAATTGGCTTTGAGCGACAATATAAAAATCGCCCAGCAGGGATGCGTACACATATTTTAGTTTGTATGGGAGCATGTATCATTGCATTGATCCAAGTCGAGATCGCTAGTGGAGCATTAAGAGATGCTTTAGCGTATCCACAGCTTGCTGGAACGATCCGTTCAGATGAAGCAAGGCTGATTGCTCAAGTAGTGAGTGGCGTCGGTTTCTTAGGTGCTGGAACGATCATCGTCACGAAACAATCAGTGACGGGACTTACGACTGCCGCTTCTTTATGGGCTATTGCCGGATTAGGGATCGCCATCGGCATGGGTTACTATTCCATTGCGATCATCAGTTTTATCGGGATTGCTATTGCACTCACAGTAGTGAAACGCGTGATCCATGTACCTACGACTAAAAAGTTAGAAATCCAATTTATCCATAGAAAAGAAACCAAAGATTTTCTTACCGATTATTTTGAAGAGAAAAATATCGTGATCGAAGATGTGAATTTTGATGTGAAATTCGTTGATGACTATCGTGTATATAAAAATATATATACGATCGATCTTCCTAAAGGACTCACTTATGCCGATGTGATCGAGGAATTGTCCGTGCACAAAAATATCACAAAGCTGCATTTAGTCAGTATTGCGCAATAAACGATCTGCCCAAAACGATTTTTATTTTGGGCGGATCGTGTTTTTGTTGAAGTACTCTTCTGATCAGTCAAATACCTTTCCTTTTTTATTTTGTTTTTTTTAAGCAAATGAAAATCTCAGCGCGTAATTCTTTGTTAAATGATAAAATAGAAGTATCAAAGGAATTTGGAGGAGAGGTATGCAATCACGTTTTAAACAATCAAAATTATTTTTCTGGACAGTGGAGCTAGTACTCACGATCGTCGGCGTGTATTTTATTTTACAAATGCCGAATATTTTTAGTCCAATATTGAAAATGCTTTCGGCTATTTTTTTGCCGTTGCTTGTGGCTGGTTTTATCTATTATATGTTCGATCCAATCGTTGTTTTTCTCGAAAAGCATCGGATTCCGAGAGTGTTCGGTTTTTTATTGACATTTTTGGTCGTGATCATTTTAGTTGTTTTGACTGTCATGAATGTAGTGCCTCAGTTAGTGGAGCAGACGATTCAATTGACTCAGAGCCTGCCAATCTATGCAGATGAAACAAGCAAATGGTTAAATGAATTGGCGCAGCGAGAAGAGTTTAAAAATTTCAATTTGGAAGAACAATTAGCATCAGCGAATTTATCTCTCAGTAATTTGTTCAATATCATATTGGTCAGCTTATCTGCAAGTGTCACTAAAATCATTTCATTCATGATGCAATTTTTTATTTTGTTATTTACCGTTTCATTTATCTTGCTGTTTATGTTTAAGGATGGACACAAATTTATTGATGCGTTGTCTCATTTTTTTCCGAAAGCGATTCGTAAAGAGTTGCGCCAAACAGTGAAAGAATTAAATGAAACATTGTCTGCCTATATCAGCAGTACGATCTTAGATGCTTTGATTATTGGTGTGATGAGCTTTTTGGCAATGAGAATATTCAATCAGCCTTATAGCTTATTGCTTGCGGTCATTTGCGGCATCACGAATATTATCCCATATGTCGGCCCTTTTATTGGAGCAGTACCAGCAATCATTGTCGGTTTGTTTATCTCTCCATTTCAAGCTTTGTACATGGCGTTGTCGATTCTAGTGATCCAACAATTAGATGGAAATTTGATCAAGCCGTTGTTGTTTGGGAAATCAATGAATATCCATCCACTGACGATCATCTTGGTATTGATTGGAGCAGGAAGTGTCGCAGGAATATTAGGCATGCTGATTTGTATACCTGTCTATGCAGTCATTAAGACGATAATATTAAATATCCGGAAAATCTATTTATTGAGAAGAATGGAACATGTTTCTGAAAAGTTAGATAGTCCAAAAGTGCTGGAAGAAACAAGTGAATAAGCCTATTTAAAAGGGGATCTTAGCGTTCATTTTATTTAGATGTATGCTGAGATTCTTATTTATATGATCCAGTGGATGCTTTTTTATAACCTAACTGTTCCGTCCTGTTTAGGGTGGACGAATTAACAAATCATGGGGTAAATATTGTTTACTGGAAATGGCTCAAAGGTATATTAGATTTCTTTCATTTTAGATAGAGTAAGTAAAACGAAGAAATCACAAGAAATGCTTCCAAGAGAAAACAATACTAAGTGTGCTAACATATTAAGTTTTGATTATCCTGCTTTCTCACTCATTTCATTTTCATCTCACTCAGAAGTCTCTCCTGAAACCGATTTTCTACCATGGTATCCTAAAGAAAAAGAATTCGGAAGGTTGTCATGAATCAGTTAAAACAAAATCTATTTTTGACGCGGCGCGATTTCGAAGAAGCACTAGAGGAGATGATTCTGCCTTTAAAACAGGGACTATTCAATAGTGAAAAACCAGGAGTACGTCTAGGGAGTAGCGGCGCTGTTTATGACGAGAAGAGAGCAGAAATGGAGGCATTTATTCGTCCATTATGGGGACTGGCACCTTATTGGATGAATAATGGGACGAAAGATGAGTTGAAAGACGTCTATCGAAAGAAAATCTTGAAAGGGATGAATCCAAAAGATTCATTTTATTGGGGAGATATTAACGATTATGATCAATATATCGTAGAAATGGCAGCGTTATCTTTGAATCTGTTATTGAATCGAAACTATTTCTTTGATGAACTGTCAGTCACTTCCAAACAACAGTTGATTCATTGGCTAAAACAAGCCTTAGATAAAAAAATACCTAAAAATAATTGTACATTTTTCAAAATTTTGATCCGAATCGCTTTAAAACATTGTGGTGAATCATTAGATAAAGAAAAAATGGAAGCAGAATTACGCTTTATTGACACGATGTATGTAGGAAAAGGCTGGTATATCGACGGTAAATCTTCGCAAAAAGATTACTATGTTCCTTTTGCTTTTCATTATTATGGATTGATTTTTGCCAAATTAATGAAAGATGACTTTCCTGAATGGTCAGAAAAATTCATCTATCGTGCAAAAGAGTTTACGAAGGACTATATTTATTATTTCGATTCCGATGGAGAAGCGTTACCTTATGGACGAAGTCTCATCTATCGATTTGCACAAGGTGCTTTTTTTTCTGCATTGATTTTTGCAGAAGTGGAAGCAATCCCTTGGGGTCAGATAAAGACGCTTCTTTCCAACCATATGAAGCAGTGGATGACACACGATATCTTTACTTATGACGGACGGCTATCCATTGGGTATCATTATGAGAACCTTGTGATGGCAGAAGGTTATAACGCACCGGGGTCTCCCTATTGGGCATTAAAAGTATTTTTATTACTAGCAACAAAAAAAGAACATCCGTATTGGAAAGCCAAACCTGAACCAGTCAATACCAAAGAGAAAAGATTGATTGATAATGGAAATATGCTTTTGTGTCAGGCAAAAGAAGGAAAACATGTACTTGGTTATCCATATGGTTTGATGATTGATGGCCAAGCGCATGCCCCAGCGAAGTATAGTAAGTTTGTCTACTCTACTAAATTCGGCTTTAGTGTGCCAAAAGCGGGAATCACATATGGAGAAGGGGCATTTGATAATACATTAGCTCTTTCAAGAGACGGTGAATATTTCAGGACAAAGAAAAAGGTACGAAGTAGTGAAGCAACAGAGACTTCTGTTATGTATGAATGGCAACCATTCCAAGAAGTGCTGATCCAAACAGAAATTTACCCATTTGGTGAATGGCATGTTCGATTCCATGAGATATATACGACGATTCCTTTAGAGATAAGAGAAGGCGGATTTAGTCTTTTGGTAAAAGAACCAGAAATAACTTTGGCGAAAGACTGTGCAAAAATAAAAGAAACGCATGTGTCTCAAATCATTGCAATCGAGGGGTATGAAGAAGCAGGGATTCAGGTGCTAGAACCAAATACTTCTGTATTCTTTCCAAGAACCAATCTTCCCTATTTTAAAAAGAAAATCGAACCTGGTACCCATCGCTTTATTTGTTTAGTTGGCGGAATAATAAATGGAGGAGAAAAAAATGATCCAAATTGATCTAAAAAATAAAAATAATCAAGTAGTTATTGGCAAAATCGATCACGAGAAAAAAGAAACCGCATTTTCTGCAAATGGAGAAGAAATAGCAGTTTTAGCAATCAAAAATCACACATATGAAGTAGGAGACAAACTGGTCATAACGAAAGAGAAAAATGATCACTATTTTGTTGTGCAATTAGATGAAACATTGGCACCGACACTTCTTTATATTCCAGAGAAGAAATGGGAATATGTGATTCCGCTAGAAGAAACGAAAGCTTCAGTAGAGACGGGATTTCATTCAAAAAGACATCACATATATGTTCGTAAAGCCTATGATTTTGAAGTGGAAAGCTATCGGAATGTATCTACAAACCCTCATGATCAAAAATTGTTCAGTGGAGCATATCCACATGCATATGCTAATGTAGAGACGAGAAATGATGTGACTTTTTTTGCTAAAAATGCGATTGACGGAAAGTTTGGTAATCGCTCACATGGATCCTATCCATTTACTTCTTGGGGAATCAATCAGCAAAAAGATGCAACTTTGACGATCGACTTTGGACGCTCAATCCAAACCGATCGAGTAAATCTTTTGTTTCGAGGAGATTATCCACATGATAGCTATTGGACAGAAGTTTCGATTTGTTTTTCTGATGGAGAAACAATAAAAGTAGCAACAACAGATACGCTTGAATTTCAATCGTTTTACTTTCCTGAAAAAATGACGAGTTCAGTTACTTTGAAAAATTTGAAAAAAGCAGAAGATACGTCACCATTCCCAGCATTAACACAAATTGAGATTTTCGGACGAGAAGTAATCACTTGTACTTGATTAAGAGAAATAATGATAGAAAAGCTATTCACTATAAAAGGGAATCCGTTTTGAAAATCGAATAATGATTTTCGTAGGACTCCCTTTTTGTATAAGCTAATTTACAGGATGATTATTTTGAATCGTTCATGACAAATCTTTTTTTATTGGTTGATCTGAAAAAATCAATGTATCAATCGATATACCTTCTGTTTCAAAAATAATCACTTCATTTCTGCCTTTTTTTAGTACATCTTTTGGACAATATAGTGATAAAACAGGCCCATGATTCCAGTACCTCCCAAGATTGAATCCATTGATGATGACGACCCCCTTACCATATAAAGAACAATCGATATAAGTATCTGCTTCTTCAGCAAGATCAAACTCAAATTGATAAAAAGAAGGCTGTGACGGGTCTTTGCCAGCGGAATAGTCGATTTTATCTAGTTGAGCTTGTTCGAAAGTCAATGGGTAATGGCGGTATCCAAGATGGAAATGGATATCTTGCATAACACCATTGCGAATCCCTTTTGATTGGGAGGGACTATTCAATTTTGCACCGTAATTGACTCTTCCTAAATTCTCAACTAGAACATCTAATGCGATAGTGGGCTGATTTTTTTGTCCTTCAAGCATCATTTCATCACCCAGTGTTTCTTGTGTTTGCGTTTGATTGTATTTGCCGTCAATATATATTTGTGCACGATCGTTTGTTTCGATTAAACGTAATTTATTTTTATGTCCGTAGTTTTTTAAGGTAAGTGAATATAATAAATAGCCGTAGCCATTGCTTGCTTGTTCCATTGTCAAAGGGTAATCTGTTTTGATTTCTTCACAAATCTGTTCTTTTATATGAAATAGAGAAACGCTTTTATTTACCGGATAAGTCCCTAGATTTTTTAACGTTTTTGTTCGGGGCTCTGCTTGCCAAACAGATGGACAAACTTCTTTGATGACCCTTTGAACTGCATAATATTTCTCAGTAGGTTGTCCAGCTTCGTTTAATAGTGCATCGTAATCATAGCTTGTGATTTGCGGAAGATCTGTATTGCCTCGAGCAGAACACCCATTATAAAAACCAAAATTTGTTCCCCCGTGGAACATATAAAGATTCAAGGAACCAATTTCTAACATCTCTTTTACTTCAGTTGCTAATTCTTCGGGATCACGCGTAATGATAGGTTCTCCCCATCGATTAAACCATCCATCCCAATACTCCATACACATGATCGGCCAATTTTTTTGATGATTCTGCATAAATTCTTTTAAGACCTGCGCATTTTCTTTTGAGTGGCTTCCAAAATTACCAGTCACAAAAATGTCTTCATCAATTAATGTACCAGCATCTAACACCTCTAGCCAAGCACCATCGGAGGTAAATAAAGGAACATCAATCGAATGTGCAAGCATCAATTCTTTTGTTTGGCGTAAATAAGATTTTTCCATTCCGTAAGAACCGTATTCATTTTCGAGCTGCATCATGATGACTGGACCACCTTGTGTGATCTGAAGAGGTGCAAGTTTTGGTAGAAGTACTTGATAATAATTTTTCAATTTTTCCATAAATCGAGGATCGGTAGAACGTACTCTTATATCAGGTTCTTTCAATAACCAAGCAGGTAATCCACCAAATTCCCATTCAGCGCAAATGTAGGCGCAAGGACGTAAAATTACCATCAAGTCTAATTCTTGTGCAATTTTTACAAAGCGAACGACATTTTTGAATCCGGAAAAATCAAAGGAACCTTCTTGTGGTTCATGAAGATTCCACGGAATATAAGTTTCAACCGTATTTGCTCCTAGTGCTTTTAAATTATATAAACTGTGCTCCCATTGAGAAGGGGGTATTCTGAAATAATGGATTGCCCCACTAATGATTTTTGTAGGAATACCGTCGACTAAAAATTCGTCTTTTATTTTAAATGTTTGCATGTCTATTCATTCTCCTTACCAGTAAGTGTTCCATTCAGGTTTTGCTAAACGCATAAGTGCTTCTAAATAAAAGTAGTCGCCCCATAGATTTGGCTCATCGACTCCTTTTCCTTCCGCATGAGCATAAACGCCATGTAAAAGCAATCCTTCATTTTCTGGATCATTTTTAGCAGTATAGTGTGTTCCTAATTGATAAATCATTCCTTTTGCTATTTCTTTTGCTTTAGGATACGCTTCCATTTTTTCTGCTTCTAATAATCCACATGCAGCAATCGCTAGAGAAGAACTGTCTTTATCTGATGGAAAATCATCATTGAAATCAAAATCCCAGTAAGGTACAAGATCTTGAGGTAAATGTTCTAAGAAAACATCGACGATCGCTTTGTAGTTCAATGGAAAAGGAACAGAATGCAAGTATCGCTCGTTTAGTGGAATCCCTAAAATCGCCCAACTTTGCCCTCTAGCCCAGATCGACTCATCACTATGACCTTGATGCGTTGCACCATGTGTTGGAACTCCTGTGTTTGAGTCAAAGTAATAGGTATGGAAAGTGGTGGCATCTTCACGAATCACGGTATGCAACAATGTCTGGTAATGCTTGAAAGCCACTTCTTTATAATGTGGGTCATTAGAAAGCGTACATGCTTGGAACAACAAAGGAAGATTGATCAAAGAATCAATAATCAAACGGTATTCGAGAGGATCACCGTATGCTCCCCAAGCTTGGATAAAATTCCCTTTGTTCTGAAATCTTGCCACTAAAATATTTGCAGCTTGTAAAAACGATTCTTTACACAACTGACTATCCACGACTTTATACCCGGCTCCAGCAGATAAACTATAAAGAAAACCGATATCATGATGATCAAGGACGAAGTGTTGGTCTAAGCGTTTTTGAAAGCTATGGATATTTTCCATTGCACGTACTAGAAATTTCTCTTCTTTTGTCCATTCATAAGATAACCAAAGCATTCCCGTCCAAAAACCATTTGTCCAATCATCATTTTTTTTGATTCGATATTTTCCGTTTGTTGCACAAGCTGAAGGGAAATCTAACCCGAAACGAACCATATTTTTTTTGATACGCATCATGCACCATTCAAATTGTTCATCCAACCAATTTTTATCTACAAATGTTCCCAATTCAATCAACATTTCCTTTTTTTGTTGAATATTCATAGTTACCTCCTCTTAAAATGTTAACATATTAACTTAAAAGTAGTATACCGTATTTAGAAAAAAAGCGAGTATTGAAGAGGATTTAAAAAAGTTTATTAGAAGAGAGCAAACAAAAAAGTGAAAGCTATTCCGCTTCCACTTCAATTTTTGTTTTAAAGTATTTCCAATGTTTATAACTGATGATATATTCTGCTACACTTTGATCTGCTAAGTAAGAGTGTTTGATTTGTTGGACAACAGGTTCTCGGAAACTTAGATTTAATAGATTAAGTAGTTCTGCATGCTCTGGGAAAACAATTTCATTTGTTTCCACAGAAGCAAGGGAAAAAAGATCAATCCCAAAATCTTTACGAACTTTTTCGTATATACTTGAATAGACAGAAATATCTTTTGCTATTGGTTCTTTCACTAATTTTTTTGGTAAGTGAGTGATGTGGACCAAAAAGGGTGTGTCTTCAAAGAAACGAACACGTTTAATTTTATAGTAAGAAGCATTTGCTGGTAAGCCTAATTCCTTTAAAATATCCATTTCATTTTCTTCCTCAATCGAGAGTACTTTAACTTTTTCTTTATCTAAAGAATGTAGTTCGATATCAGAGAATTTCACACTTTGAGAAACTTTTGATTTTGAAACGAATGTTCCTTTTCCTTGGATACGATAGAGATAGCCTGCAGCAGTTAGTTCATTGAGAGCCTTGACTGCAGTAATTGAACTAACAGAATATTTCCGTTTGATATCTGCTTCTGAGTAAAATTTATCACCAGGAATAAAGTGGTGGTTTTTGATTTCTTCAAGTAAGTCTTGCTTGATTTGCTCGTATTTAGGAATCATACTAGAAGTCTTCCTTTCTTACAACATCATTATCTAATAGGATAACATGTTAACATATCCAAATCAATTAAAACCCATGAATTCTGCTATTGCAGAAGTAAATAAAATTATGATGGTAGATGAAATTAGTGGAACTTTATAAAAATAATAGAAGTAAAATTGGGATAAAACATCACACTTTAGAAAGCGGATACAAAAATGTCTGATGCAATGGACAAATTTCAGTGAAACAGATGGAATAAAAATGGTTATGATAAAGATGCAAAGGGGGAAGGATCATGACTAGTCAAATGAATCGAGAAAATAAATTAGTGTTGCTCTTGTCAAAACAAAATCATTACATGACTTCAGAAGAATTAGCTGATTTATTAGATACCTCGACTAAAACGGTCTACCGCTTAGTAAAAAAAATAAATACAGAATTTCAAAATGGTCACTTGATTTTATCAGAAAAGGGGAAAGGGTATAAATTAGACTACGAAAAATTTATTGAACGAAACAAAGAAACAAATAATCTATCGATTAGTCTATCGCCAAATGAACGTCAGAATCGTGTAATGGAGGAACTTTTACTGTCTTCACCAAGAGCAATCAGGATATCTGAGCTTTTTAATGCCTACGAGGTGGGTGATTCGGCAATTTCCAATGATGAGAAAAGTATCGCACAAAAGTTGAGGAAGTTTGATCTTCAATTGATTCGAAAAAATCGGACATTAGCCATCAAAGGTTTAGAAGAAGATATACGTAGAGGGCTTGCAGAAGTTATTTGGCGCATGAATATCCTTGATATCGATGAAATAAATGCTTCGAAAACGTTCAACTTCAATCGTTACGATGTCTTGTTCGTTTCAGATCAATTAAAGCTAATCGAAAAAATATTAGAAGGTGGACTTCCTTATCCTTACAATGTCAATATTTTTTCACATCTGTATATCTTGATCAGTCGCTCAAGGAAAAGGAGTGCTCCCGCCAGAGAAGAGGAACTAACCACGCAACAAATTGAATTCTTTGAAAAAGATAACCAAATTAAAAAAACAGCCGAAATCGTTATACAAAATGTTGAAAAATATCTGGCAACTTCGTTATCTGTGAATGAATCTTACTATCTCTATCAGTATCTAGTTTCCTCAAGAATGGAAAAAACAACAAAAGAAATAAAAAAATTTCCAGAAGAGGTAGAAAAAATCACTACTTACTATTTAGAAGAAGTAGGCAAACGAATCAATATGAAAGTGACAAATGAAAGTATTTTTATTGATCTAGCCAATCATATCAAACCAATGATCAATCGCTTAAAAAATCGTATCCACGTAAAAAATGGCTTGTTAGACCAAATTCAGCTGACCTATGAAAAAATCTATAACAGTGTGTCTGAAGTATCTAAAGAAGTCAGTCAACACTTCAAATTACCTCTAATCAATGCAGATGAGATTGGCTTCATAACGTTGTATTTCGCACGGATGTTAGAAACACAACAATTACCGATTCAGACATTGATTATGTGTACGACAGGTATTGGAACTTCTGAATTGTTGAAAGCAAAAATCATCAAAAAATTTCCAGACTTAAATATAGTAGATGTCATTGCGACAAAAAACTATCGTACGGCTTTAGAAAAAAATCCGAACATCGAATTGATTTTGACAACTGTTGGAATCCGCTCACGATTAGGAGTCCATACATTACTTGTTAGTGCGATGCTAACAGCAGATGATCAATCACGAATCCAGAAAAAGATTGGGGAAATCTATAATGAAAGATGAGTTCATCGAAAGAATCGAAGTATCCGTTACTTCTCAACGAGAGGCATATCATTGGTTAGCAAGTTCACTTTACCCTGGAGAAGAAGAGAAAATAAGCATATTGATGGAAGCTTTTCTTATGCGTGAACAAAATGGAAATATTCAAATCGAAGAGGGGATCATTCTTCCTCATATTGAACATGAGTTGATCACTGAATCAAAAATCATCATTTTGTATCCCAAAAAAACCATTATTCAATGGAACGAAGCAATCGAACAAGTCGATTTGATTCTTTTTGTATTGCTTTCACCAAACGAAAATACGGAAAAAAAGAAGAAAATAGCAAATTTTATGAGATGTTTAGCGGACGAAACATTTATGCAAACATTAAAGAAAATAAGGAGAGATAAAAGATGAAAATCGTAGGAGTAGCCGCATGCACAGTTGGGATTGCCCATACGTATATTGCACAAGAAAAATTAGAAAATGCAGCCAAAAAAGCAGGATACGAGATGCATATCGAAACGCAAGGAACGATTGGTATCGAAAATGAATTAACCCCAGAACAAATAAAAGAAGCAGATTTCGTGATTCTGGCAATTGATGTAAAAATAAGTGGCAGAGAACGATTTGAAGGAAAACGTATCATTCAAGTACCAACAGAAATCGCCATCAAATCACCCAATAAACTAATCGAAAAAGGCGTTGAAGTCGTAAAACAAGCGTGAAGGAGTGGAAATGCCATGGAAGTAACAAACATTATCGATCCGAATACGATCAAAACAAACTTAGCAGGAACGACAAAAGAAGAAGTACTTGAAGAATTAGCAACTATATTGTTGGAAAATGCGTATATCACCGATGTAAAAGAATTTATGAAAGATATATATGCTCGTGAGAAAGAAGGGCAGACAGGTATTGGGAACTACATTGCAATTCCTCATGGAAAAAGTGCATCTGTCAAAAAGATCGGGGTAGCAATTGGAGTGACAGCTCGAGAAATCCCTTGGGAAACATTAGATGGTAAAGGGGTAAAAGGAATTATTTTGTTTGCTGTGGGCAATGATAATGAAGGGGCTAAAACTCACTTGAAGTTGTTATCTTTATTTGCAAGGAAACTAGGAAATGATGAAGTTGTTGAGCAATTGATCAAAGCAAAAGAGACAAAAGAGGTTATCGCAGCATTTGCATCATAAAAAGGAGGAAGAAAACATGAAGATCATAGGAGTAGCTGCATGTACAGTTGGGATTGCCCATACGTATATTGCACAAGAAAAATTAGAAAATGCAGCCAAAAAAGCAGGACACGAGATGCATATCGAAACGCAAGGAACGATTGGAATCGAGAATGAATTAACCCCAGAGCAAATAAAAGAAGCAGATCTCGTGATTCTGGCGATTGATGTGAAAATAAGCGGCAGAGAACGATTTGAAGGAAAACGTATCATTCAAGTCCCCAGTGAAATAGCCGTAAAGTCACCCAATAAACTGATCGAAAAAGCACAAGAAATAATTGAAAAACAACTTGTTTGATCATAAGGAGGGAAAAAAGATGGAAAAGATAAAAAAGTTAAATTTAAAGGGACATTTATTGACAGCGATTTCTTATTTGATTCCAATCGTTTGTGGAGCAGGGTTCTTGATTGCTATCGGGATGGCGTTCGGTGGAACAAGTCAAGGGACACTGGTACAAGGTAAATTTTCTTTTTTTGATGCTTTAGCAACAATGGGAGGCGCTGGTTTAGGGTTACTTCCTGTAGTCATTGCAACAGGGATTTCTTATTCTATTGCAGCAAAACCAGGGATTGCTCCAGGGTTCATCATCGGATTGACAGCGAATGCTATTGGGGCTGGTTTTATTGGGGGGATATTAGGTGGCTATCTTTCTGGATTCCTCGTGTTAGCTATTTTAAACCATGTGAAAGTCCCAAATTGGGCAAAAGGACTGATGCCAACATTGATTATTCCATTTGTTGCTTCTATCCTAGGTGGGTTAATCATGGTCTATATCATTGGAACACCTGTTGCCTTGTTTACGTCTTTTCTTACGAATTTCTTAGATGGATTAGGTAATTCGTCCTTGTTGATTTTTGGCGGTGTAATCGGCTTACTAAGTGGCGTTGATTATGGTGGACCAATTAACAAAACTGTTTTTGCCTTTGTTCTCACAATGCAAGCAGAAGGAATCAATGGGCCAATTACAGCCCTCCAATTGGTAAATACGGCGACGCCTATTGGTTTTGGATTAGCTTACTTTGTCGCAAAAATATTTCGGAAAAACATCTATACAAAAGTGGAAGTCGAAACATTGAAATCAGCTGTTCCAATGGGTGTGATCAATATCGTCGAAGGTGTGATCCCACTAGTGATGAATGATATCGTCCGAGGTGTGGTTGCTACGGCTATTGGCGGATTTGCTGGTGGTGCAACGACAATGATCCTAGGCGCCGATGCAACAGTACCCTTTGGCGGCGTATTGATGATTCCGACGATGTCCAGACCTTGGGCAGGCGTGATAGCAATCTTAGTGAATGTTCTTGTGACAGCCGTTGTTTTGGCAATTATCAAAAAAGATGTGGGGAAAGAAGTCGAATCCGTAGTGGAAAAGGAAGAAGAAGATATTGACTTGGGAGACATTCAGATTTTCTAAGTCCTTCATTTAGTCGGGGATTCAATCATTGATTTTTAAATAAAGGAGTCTTATATATGAGTAAAGTTTTGTTCTCACCATCTTTAATGACGATGGATCTAGATAAATTTAAGGAACAAATTGAGTTTTTGAATCAGCATGTCGATTCTTATCATATCGATATCATGGATGGACATTATGTACCTAATCTGACATTGTCTCCATGGTTCATTGAGGAAGTACGAAAAATCAGTCATTTACCAATGTCTGCCCATTTAATGGTCACAGACCAAAGTTTTTGGGTGAATCAATTGATTGCACAAAAATGCGAATGGATTTGTATGCATGTCGAATGTTTAGACGGGCTAGCCTTTCGATTGATCGATCAGATCCATGCTGCAGGGCTAAAAGCAGGAGTCGTATTAAATCCTGAAACACCTATTGAAACTATTTTTCCTTATATTGATTTAGTGGATAAAATCACTATCATGACAGTCGATCCCGGTTTTGCTGGACAGCGCTTCATCGAAAGCACATTAGATAAAATCGTTGATTTAAGAAAACTTCGTCAAGAAAAGGGATATCATTATTTGATCGAAATGGACGGATCTTCGAATCGAAAATCATTTAAGCGAATTGATCATGCCGGGCCAGATATCTATATCATCGGCCGTAGTGGATTATTTGGTTTAGACGAAGACATTGAGAAATCATGGGCCATCATGAAAAGAGACTATGAGGAAACAACTGGAAAAAGTATAGAATAAGGAAATAGTTAAAAAGGTGAGAGGCAAAAGTTTAAGAGCTACTTTTGCCTCTCACCTTTTTTGTATGCTGATACTTTTTAGATAATTGTACAGAAATAAAAAAACATAACATGTTAAGATGTTAGGTTTGCGAATGAGATAAACTATGTTATAGTGTGTTTGTACAAAAGATAATATGTTAAGTAGAATTTTATTTTTAGGGAGGAAAAGTGATGCAGAATATTATATTGATTAGTCATGGCAGTATGGCTGAAGGTGTTAAGGCAAGTCTAGAAATGATCGTCGGAAAGCAAGATCATGTTCATGTCGTTGCGTTGACGCCTGATGGAGACAATCGGCAATTCGAAGAAGAATTATTAAAAAAAATGAAAGCCCTTAACGGCTCATCTTTGATTATTGCAGATCTTTTAGGTGGTACGCCATGTAATGTAGCATTAAGCAACTATCTAGAATCAGAAAATGTAGAAATTATTGCAGGGATGTCTTTACCATTAGTTATAGAAGCAACGTTGAATTCAACTGCTACGGTAAAAGAATTGATCCAAGCAGCAACAACTGGCATTGTTGATGTGAAGCAAAAAATGAAACAAACAGAAATCGAAAAAGAACCAAGCCTTCCAATGGATAATAGCCAATTGTATGAGGCATATAAAGGAAAAGAAAATATCGTGAATGTCAGGATGGACGAGCGTTTGATCCATGGACAAGTTGCGGGCATCTGGGCGCCCAGTTTGCACACACAGCGAATCATTGTGATCAACGATGAAGCAGCAGCAGATACGTTACAAAAATCTTCCTTAAGAATGGCAGCGCCTACATCGATGAGACTTTCAGTTTTGCCGGTTGAATCTGCTGCGAAAAATATACGTTCAGGAAAGTATGGAAAACAGCGTCTATTCCTAGTATTCAAAAATCCAACAGATGTCTTACGTTATTTGAAAGCCGGAGGAAAGCTAACACACGTAAATGTTGGAAATATGAGTTATAAAGAGGGATCAAAAGATATAACAAAAAGTATCAAAGTATTAGATGAAGAAATTGATGTGTTCGAATCAATTGCAGCAATGGATATAAATGTAACCGCTCAATTGGTACCAAATGATCCAGTTATTGACTTCATGGATAAACTGAGAAATTAAACAAAAATGAGGAGGAAGAAAGTATGCACTTAGCAGCGTATCAAATTATTCTTATTACGGTTTATGCTTTTATTGCAATCAATGATTCGCTTATTTCAAATACATTAACACAACCAGCCATCGCAGGTATGATTTCTGGAATGATCATGGGAGACTTGAAAACAGGCTTGATGGTTGGAGGTACATTGCAACTAATGAGACTAGGGATTGCGGCTTTCGGTGAGGCATCAGTTCCTGATTATTTCACAGGAGCCGTCTTGGGAACAGTATTTGCGGTTATCTCTGGGAAAGGTGCAGAGTATGGTATAGGATTGGCTGTTCCAGTATCTTTATTGATGTTGCAACTTGATGTAGTCGCTCGCTTTTGTAATGTTTATCTCTTGCATCGTGTAGATAGAGCAATTGATGATATGAAAATCAATCGTATACCGCGATTAGTCTTATCTGGCTCTTTTCTTTGGGGATTATCACGAGCCATTCCGATTTTATTGATGCTTTTAGTCGGTGATGCTGCTGTTTCAACGATCACAGAAAATACACCAGAATGGTTGATGAATGGACTAAAAACTGCTGGTGGGGTGTTACCAGTCGTTGGTGTAGGAATCTTGTTGCATTACCTTCCAACAAAACAATATATTCCTTATTTACTATTGGGTTTCTTTTTAGCCGCTTATTTACAAGTGCCAATGCTTGGTATCTCAATCGTCAGTGTGATTGCTGCAATTATTGTATTTAAAAAAGATAGTGAAAAAGCAGAACATCCGACAGTGACAGCCACAAATAATGGAATATTTGAAGGAGGATATGATGGGGATGAATAACCAGAAATTAACAAAGCAAGAGCTGAATGCGATTAGTTGGCGCTATATTTTAGGAAGTCAGCTGAACTGGAACTATGAACGAATGATGAGTTCTGGCTATTTATATGGGATATTACCAGTATTGAAAAAATTCTATGGTAATGACGAATCACAATTACAGGATATGATGCGTACACATAATCAATTCTTCAATATCAACGCGATTTTCGGAAATTTGATCATGGGGATTGATGTGGCAATCGAAGAAGAAGATGGTTACAAAGCAAAAGACACAATCATTGCCTTAAAAACAGCTTTAATGGGTTCTCTTGCTGGCGTAGGTGATTCATTGTTCCATGTGATTTGGGGAACGATTTTTGGATCGATCGCAGGAACATTAGCTCAAAGTGGCTCAATTGTTGGGTGTGTGATTTGGGTCATCGCGAATATCGCTTTATTATTTGGACGGGCTGCATTATTACCATTAGGATACAAACAAGGAGTCAAACTTGTCACAACTTTGAAAAACAAATTATCTGCATTCACTAATGCCGCAACAGTTTTAGGTGTCACGGTAATTGGTGCTTTGATTCCTTCCGTGGTAAAGGCAGCGGTCCCATTTGTTTATAAAAAAGATGGGGTGGAATTAGTTATCCAAGATACATTAGACGCTATTTTACCCTCTCTTGTTCCAGTGTTACTTGTTTTATTAACTTATTGGATGTTGGGACAAAAGAAATTGAATTCCACACGAGTAATCTGGATCATTTTGATTCTTTCCATTGCATTAAGTGCGTTTGGTATTTTAGCTTAAAAAAGGAAAAGTGAGATACGTCCGTTCACACATTTGTCTAAAAAGTAGAGGCTAAGCGGTTTTCTCATTCACTAAGATAAATGTGATTTTAGCCTCTGTATATTCATACAATCTGATGAGAAAGAGGGAGCAAAGATGGAGAAAAAAGGTTTGGGTAAAAGGCTTCTTTTGATGAGTATGCTTAGTTTAATTAGTTTATTTGGAATGAGTATATCAACCTTTGCCGAGGAAGATGAATTTCAAAAGATGGAAGAACGATGGAAAAGTCAACTTGTCTTTGAAAAAGAAAGTCCGGAAAATGAGTCATTAAGAGCATATATAGAAGCGTTATCAAAAGAAGCGGAAAATTTATATCAAACATTGGATCAATCACCTGACCGAACCTATCTATGGCCACTTGAATCGGGAAATACTTCTTCAGCAGATTTGACGACACAATTTACGAAACTCCAAAAACTTACTTATGCCTATAAAACAAAAGGGACAACACTTTATCAACAGCCAGAGGTTGCTGCAGCAATTAAAGAGGGAATCGATTTTATGATTACCAAAAAAGGATATGATGGGAAAAAGTATTATGGAAATTGGTGGGATTGGCAAATTGGTATCCCACAAAAATTTGTGAATATCCTTCTACTGTTGCACCAAGAGCTATCCAGTGAAAAAATCCAACAATATACAGCTATTTTGAGTCAATATGTACCTGATCCATTCCAGCAATTATATACTAAACCACAAGATTCATTTGTAGACCTTGCATTTATCCCTAACTTTTCAACGACCGGTGCTAATCGAACAGACTTATCATTGACTGTTTTAGGAGTAGGTATTTTACAAAAAGATGCCACAAAAATCCATCAAGCAGTGAATGGGATCAAAGATGTTTTTCAACTCGTGACAAGTGGAGATGGGTTTTACGCAGATGGTTCCTTTATCCAGCATAATGATATTCCTTATACAGGTTCTTACGGGAATGTACTAATCAAAGGAGTCGGACAGATTTTTACGATTGTGGATGGGACTTCTTATACAGCAGCTTCTGATGCCATTCACGCTTTCGTAGAAAATGTAGAGAAGGCCTTTATTCCTTTGATTTACCAAGGTGAAATGCTTCCCATGGTGAATGGACGCGCTATTTCACGTGCGCCTTCAAAGACGAAGGTAGGATACGGGTCTTCAACGATGTATAATTTATTGATTGTTTCAAAATTTGCACCAGAAGATAAGCAAAAGGAACTAAAAGAAGCAGTCAAATATTGGATGCAATTGAACCCTTCGTATTATATAACGAATGTAAGAGATTATAATGACCTGGTCATGACACTATCCTTATTAGAAGACCAGACGATTTTAGGGAAGGATTTACCATTCATAGGGACAAAAATGTATCATAAAATGGATCGTTTTGTTCAGCGTACCAGTAAGTATATGGTAGGAATCAGTATGTATTCGAACCGTATCTCTTCTTTGAAGCAGGAAATAAAGAAAACAAACGTGGCTGGCATACATCGGATGGGATGGTCTACTTATATAATGAGGATGATGTACAATTCGGTAAAAGCTATTGGCCGACTGTCGATCCTTATCGATTGCCAGGAACAACGGTCGATACAGTCCCTTTAAAAGATGAAATCTCTTCTTTTACGACTGTGCGATCAAATGAAAAAGCCGTTGGCGGTGTATCAAATGAAGGTCAGGCAGTGGTAGGTATGGCTCTAAATAAAACTGGAACAAAGAATAATGGAGCAGTTTTGCCAATGGATGTCAAAGGGAAAAAATCGTGGTTTGTGCTTGACGATCAATTGATTGCGCTTGGTTCGGGAATTACCGGTAACACAAATGCGTCTATTGAAACGGTTATAGATAATCGTTTATTAAACGATCAGTTTACTTATAAAGTTGTAACAGAAACAGGAGAAGTTACCCAGCCAACCGAACAAAGTGAAAAAGAATGGTTATTGTTACAATCAAGTCAACCAGAAACATCGATCGGTTATTATTTTCCTGAGAAAGAAACAGTAAAAGTGATAAGTGAAGAACGGCAAGGTACTTATAGGGAAATCAACGAATCATTTCCCAGTGATGAAGTTTATCATGGAAGTTATCGGAAGTTTTTGATCAATCATGGAAAACATCCAATCAATGAAGCTTATGCATATGTGATATTACCAGGAGTGAACGAAAAAGGATTAAAAGAATATGCAGAAAAAGAACCAGTTACTATTCTTCAAAATACTCCAAAAATTCAAGCGGTAAAAGTAAAAGAATCCGGTTATTTGGGTATCAATTTTTGGGATAATACTGGTGGAGAATTAGATGGATTAAAAACAGATAAACCACTTTCTGTATTAAAGAAAATAAACGAACAAGAAAAAAGTTATACGTTTGCTGATCTTGCTCATACAAAGACGAAAATAACGATTGAATTACCAAATGATTTTGAAGCTGTTCGAAGCATGAGTGAAGGAATTACCTATGATGAGCAGATGGGTCGCTTTACTATTGATTTTTCGCAAACATCGGATACACAAAAACAAATTGTTGTGGAATAAAAAAAGCGCACAAGAATAGAATATTCTTGTGCGTAATTTTTTTTCCTTATTCCAATCCAATCAAATAATCGTCATCTTTCATCGCTTCTACATGACCTAACAAATAGCCGTTTCCGACTTGTGAGAAGAAGTCATGGTTGCTTGTGCCTGTTGAAATCCCGTTCATTACGATTGGGTTGACATCATTGGCAGTATCTGGGAAGAGTGGATCCATCCCTAGGTTCATCAATGCTTTGTTGGCATTATAGCGTAGGAATGTTTTGACTTCTTCTGTCCAACCGATTGGATCGTATAATTCTTCTGTATAACGTTCTTCGTTTTCATAAAGTTCATAAAGCAGGTTGTACATCCAGTCTTTCAACGTTTCTTGTTCTGCTTCAGGCAATTCGTTGAAACCTAATTGGAACTTGTAACCGATGTAGGTTCCATGTACCGATTCATCTCGGATGATCAGTTTGATGATCTCTGCTACGTTTGCCAATTTGTTGTTTCCTAAATAATAAAGAGGAGTATAAAAACCTGAATAGAACAAGAATGTTTCTAAAAAGACGCTGGCAATTTTCTTTTCTAGCGGTGTACCGTGTTTGTAGATTTCATTGATACGCTCAGCTTTTTTTTGCAGATAAGGATTCGTATTCGTCCAGTCAAAAATTTCTTCGATTTCTTTTTTCGTGTTCAGTGTACTAAAAATAGAAGAATAACTTTTGGCATGAACGGATTCCATGAATTGGATATTGTTCAAAACGGCTTCTTCATGGGGAGTGCGGACATCTTTACGCAACTGATCCATGCCGCTTTCAGATTGGACAGTATCCAGCAGTGTCAAACCGCCGAATACATGTCCTACTGTATCTTTTTCCAATTGAGACAATGTGCGCCAATCATCTAGGTCATTTGAAAGTGGGATACGTGTATCTAGCCAAAATTGCTCCGTCAGCTTCTCCCAAGTGGATTTATCAATGATATCTTCAATTTCATTCCAGTTTATTGCTTCATAATATGTTTCTGACATGAGAATGCTCCTTTAATTAAAATATGAATAAGCGAATCTATCTATGATATTAGATCACGCAGCTTTCACATTGATTGCTTCCGATTTCTTCTGCATCATCAGTAAAGGTACGTACATAATAAATGGATTTGATTCCTTTATGGAAAGCGTAATGTCTTAAAATATTCAAATCACGTGTCGTTTGCTTCGTTGTTGTCTTCCATTCATAAATACCTTCTGGGATTTCAGAACGCATGAATAAAGTCAAACTCATGCCTTGATCGACGTGTTGTTGTGCTGTTGCATAAACATCGATCACTTTACGCATGTCCATATCATAAGCAGAAGTGTAATATGGAATCGTCTCATTGGATAAATAAGGCGCTGGGTAATAAATTTTACCGATTTTCTTCTCTTGGCGTTCTTCAATCATGCGAGTGATAGGATGAATGCTTGCACTCGTATCATTGATATATGAAATTGAGCCATTGGGTGCTACTGCCAAGCGATTTTGGTGATATAGCCCATCTTTCATTACTGCTTGTTTCAAGGCATTCCAATCTTCAGCAGTTGGAATAAAAATCCCTTCAAACAATGCTTTGACTTTTTCTGATTTTGGCTGGAATTCTCCAGTTACGTATTTTTCGAAATAAGTGCCATCAGCATAAGCTGATTTTTCAAAATTATGGAAAACTTGTTTTCTTTCACGAGCGATATTATTGCTTTCAACAAGTGTCCAATAATTCAACAGCATGAAATAAATATTTGTAAAGTCTAATGAATCCTCTGAGCCATATTCCATTTGTTCTTTTGCAAGATAAGTGTGTAAGCCCATGGCACCTAATCCAATCGTATGATTCAGCTTATTTCCGTTTTGGATCGGCGGTACGACATCGATATCAGATGCATCTGTAATAAATGTCAATGCACGAGTCATCGTACGCACAGATTGACCAAAGTTAGGGCTTTGCATCAAATTCACGATATTTGTCGAACCTAAGTTACATGAGATATCTGTTCCTAATACTTCATACTCCTGTTTACCGTTGATCACAGAAGGCGTTTGAACTTGTAAAATCTCTGAGCATAAATTACTCATGATAATCTTGCCGTCGATTGGATTCTCGCGGTTCGCTGTATCAATATTGATTACGTAAGGATAGCCAGATTCTTGTTGTAATTTTGAGATTTCATTTTCAAGATCACGCGCTTTGATTTTTTGTTTGCGAATGTTTGGATTTGCAACTAGATGATCATACTCAGCTGTAATATCTACATAAGAGAATGGGACACCATATTCTTTTTCGACACTATACGGACTAAATAAATACATGTCTTCGTTTTTACGTGTCAATTCATAAAATTTATCAGGTACAATCACACCAAGAGAAAGAGTTTTTACGCGAATCTTTTCATCTGCATTTTCTTTTTTTGCTGAAAGGAAAGCAATAATGTCTGGATGGAACACATTCAAATAAACCACACCAGCTCCTTGACGCTGACCTAATTGATTAGAATAGCTGAAACTATCTTCGAATAATTTCATGACTGGAACGACACCACTCGCAGCACCCTCGTATCCTTTGATAGGAGCGCCGGCTTCACGAAGATTTGATAAAGTAATCCCCACGCCGCCGCCAATACGGGACAATTGCAAAGCAGAGTTGATTGAGCGCCCGATAGAGTTCATATCGTCAGTGACTTGAGTCAAGAAACAAGACACCAATTCGCCCCGACGTTTACGTCCAGCATTCAAGAAAGAAGGTGTAGCTGGCTGATAACGTTGATGGATCATTTCATCTGCAAGAGCAAGTGCTAATTCTTCATCTCCGTTCGCAAAGTAAAGCGCATTGAAGGCTACTCGATCTTCATAAGTTTCCAGATAAGCGGAACCGTCGTTGGTTTTCAACGCATATTGAGAATAAAATTTGTAAGCAGCCATAAAAGATTTGAAAGAAAAATGTTGTTCGTCCAAAAATTGATATAGCTTTTCAATAAATGATGGTGAATATAATTGGATGAATTCTGCTTCTATATATTCTTGATCGATCAAGTAATTGATTTTTTCCATAATAGATGGAAAAGTCATCGTATTTGGTTTGACATTTTCTTCAAAAAAGGCAGCCAAAGCTTCTTTATCCTTATTCAAAGGGATTTGACCATTGACTGGTCGATTGATTTCATTATTCAGCTTGAAATAACTGACATCTTGTAAATTTTTAAGACTCATACGTACGCCCAACCTTCATTTCGTATTTGATGATGCTTGATTGCAAATCATTGCATTGTTTTTAAGCTTTAAAAAAGGATTTGGAAGTTTGCGACAAAAACTGGTGCTGTCTCAAGCCCTTCAAATCCATGTATCTTGTTTTGATTCTTTTAGTCATGTTAGCTGGCAAGTTTACGCAACTGATCAGGACGGAATCCGATAACTGTTTCTGCATCGGAAGTAATGACAGGAACACTTTGGAATCCTTGTGCTTTCAACCAGTCTACTGCTTCCGGTTGTTCATCGATATTGACTTCTTCAAAAGCGATTTGATTTTCTGTTAAAAAACGCTTGACCATCTTGCATTGCATACAATTATTTTTAGAAAAGATTTTTACGTTCATGATGAGTGCCTCCTCTAAACACATTCTTATTATCTATAATAGATAGTATAAAACTCTTAGTAAAAAAGTCAAACAACAAACACTACATATTGTGTTGTGGAAACTGTGGAATACTAAGTTTTGTGTTTTTGAAAAAAGAGCTGAAAACAAGTATCGTGTGGGAAAATAGCAAATCTAATAGAGAAAAAATTGTGGAAAACTATGAAAAAATATTTTTTTCTCATTTTTATCTATCAATACTAAAGATTCGCTCATAATATCACAAGTGTAATTGACATTCTCAATTACCGAGAGTATTCTATGTGAGAATGATTCTCATTTATTTGCGTAATACGTAAGAAAACTAGAACATAGAATGAATGGTTTCAACACATGATTTATTTCACAAGAGAGGAATCAATATGCAGACCTTAGCGCAGGCAAAGCAAAACTTCGTTTATCAAGTCGAACGAATTGAAACAGAAGAAAAAACAAAACGCCATTTGCAAAATATTGGGGTCGTTGTCGGAAGTAAAATCGTCGTCGTCAATTTATCAGGCAACAATGCCATTTTACTGATAAAAAGTCATCGAGTGGCAGTAAGTCGGGAAATACTAAGTCAGATCTTTGTCAATAAAAAGACTGCTTCCTCTGAAAGCTGGACTTCTCTTGATCAATTAAAAGCAGGAGAGACGGGGATCGTCGTAGCCATCCACGGACAAGGCGCAGTGAAGCGGCGGTTGATGGATATGGGATTGACGCGAAATGTAAAAATAGTCATCCGAAAACTAGCCCCTCTAGGAGATCCAATCGAACTGACAGTGCGAGGATATGAATTGACGTTACGAAAGTCAGAAGCTGAACTAATCTTGGTACAAAGGGAGGAAAACGAATGAATATCGCGTTAGTCGGAAATCCAAACAGCGGGAAAACGAGCTTGTTCAATCTCTTGACTGGTTCGAATCAATATGTAGGGAATTGGCCGGGTGTAACAGTAGAAAAAAAAGAAGGATCGTTGAAAAAAAATCCGAACATTCACATTCAAGACCTACCCGGTATCTATTCTTTGTCTCCTTATACACCCGAAGAAGTGATTGCAAGAGATTATTTGGTTCATGAACAGCCTGAACTGATCATCAACATCATTGATGCTACCAATTTAGAGCGGAATCTATATTTAACTACGCAGTTATTGGACTTAGACATTCCTATGATCATTGGTCTGAATATGATGGATGTCATCAAAAAAGAAGGAAAAAAAATCAACCTAGAAAAGCTTTCCTATGGTCTTGGTGTACCAGTTTTACCAATCAGCGTATTGAAAAAGCAAGGAATCGAAAAATTAATCGAAAAGATTCAGGAGTCTGCAAAAAAACGGCCTTCTATTCCTGTTCCCTGTACATACGATCCGCGTTTAGAAGCAGCTTTACATGAAATTGAAGATGTACTAGGAGAAAAAAGCAGCAAGAAACGCTGGTATGCAATGAAATATTTTGAAAGAGATCAGAAGGTGAATGAGGATGATGAGATAACAATTTCTCAGCAAAAAGAAATCGAACAACTGATCCAGTTGACAGAGAAACTATTGGATGACGATAGTGAAACGATTCTAGTCAATGAACGTTATGAATTTATTACCCAATTATGTGCACTATCTGTCGTGTCAAATGATTCTTTCCAATTATCGATGAGTGACAAAATCGATCAGATTGCAACGAATCGTTGGTTAGCCTTGCCAATCTTTGCATTTGTGATGTGGCTGATTTATTACTTGGCTATTCAAACAGTAGGAACAATGGGGACAGATTGGATCAATGATACATTGTTTGGAACGTGGCTACCAGAACATGTTGGCAGACTGCTAGCTGAATGGCAAGTAGCCGGATGGATGCAGGAGCTGATCTTGAACGGCATCATCGCAGGCGTGGGAGCAGTATTAGGATTTTTACCGCAATTGATCGTATTGTTTTTATGCTTGAGCTTTCTAGAAGACTGCGGATATATGGCGAGGATCGCTTTTGTCATGGATCGACTTTTCCGGAAATTCGGGCTTTCAGGAAAATCCTTTATTCCTATGCTGATTGCCACAGGATGTGGCGTACCAGGCGTCATGGCTACTCGCACGATTGAAAACGAGCAAGATCGTCGGTTGACGATCATGGTCACGACATTCATGCCTTGTTCTGCAAAATTGCCGATTATTGCCTTAGTGGCAGGGGCCTTTTTTCCTCACCAATCTTGGGTAGCTCCTTCTGCCTATTTTCTTGGTATGACTGCAATTATTTTCTCTGGAATCAGCTTGAAAAAAACGCGTTTGTTTGCTGGAGAAACAGCTCCGTTTATCATGGAATTGCCCGCATATCATTTTCCTCAATGGTCGACGATCCTAAGACAAACCTATGACCGCAGCAAGTCTTTTGTAAAAAAAGCAGGAACGATTATCTTTGTTTCTAGTATCGTGATCTGGTTTAGCTCTTCTTATAATTTTTATGCTCAACCTGTTCCTGAAGACCAAAGTATCCTAGCCTTTTTCGGACGAATCCTAGCTGTTGTTTTTCAGCCGCTTGGTTGGGGGAATTGGCAAGGAACTGTCGCAGCGATTACAGGATTAGTTGCTAAAGAAAATATTATTGGCACATTCGGTATTTTGTTTGGACATGCGGAAGTATCCGAAAATGGCAGAGAAATCTGGCAAGTGCTACAACACACATATACTCCCGCAGCAGCTTATTCATTGTTAGCCTTCAATTTACTTTGTGCGCCTTGTTTTGCGGCAATTGGGGCTATCCATCAGGAAATGAATGCCAAGAAATGGACTTGGATCGCCATAGGCTATCAATGCGGTTTAGCTTATTTAGTTAGTTTTGTGATCTATCAGTTGGGACACTTATTGGAAGGTGGACAGGTAGCGTTAGGGACGTATCTTGCTATTTTATTGATAATAGGACTCGTTTATGTTTTGTTCCGTCAGCCAAAATCCAAGAACCAGTTTTATGCTATATTGTCATTAGAAGGAGAGGAATAGGATGGCGACATTCTTATTAAGTGTATTAATCTTTGGAAGTGCAGGGGCGATTGTCTATACTCGTTTAAAATCCGGAAAGAATTGTGATGACTGTCAAACAGCTTGCCCAGTAAAAAAGGAACAGATCAAGCGATGATCAGTCGTTGCAAGAGTCTGTTCTCCCCTTTTTTGCTTATTTTGCTAGAGCATAGTAAGATGAGGGAAAGTAAAAAAAGAAAGAGGAAAGAAAATGTCTGGAAAGAAAAAAATCGTCCGCCCGCGCTATCAGCAGATTGCTGTTGATTTAGCCGAACGTATCGTTGAAAACCGATATAAAGTGGGTGAGAAGATCCATGCTCGCTCAACGCTTGCCAGTACGTACAATGCTTCTCCTGAGACTACCCGAAAGGCTATCAATGTGCTGGTAGATCTTGGGATCATGGAAGTACGGCATGGGAGTGGGGCATTTGTTGCTTCGAAAGAAAAAGCAAAAGATTTCCTATTGCAGTATCAAGATGTACAATCTATCCAAGATACAAAAGCAGAAATCATGGCGAGTGTGGAGAAGCAACAAGATGAGCTGAATCATTTTTCTCAATTATTGGATCAGCTGGTCAATCAAACGAAGCGAATACATAAGATGAACCCTTTACTTCCGTTTGAATTGTCTTTATCAGAAAAAGCAATGCATCTGGACCGTTCGATTAGCGAGTTGAATATCTGGCAGGCGACTGGTGCTACAGTTATCGCAATTTCTCATAACGAAGAACTACTTGTTTCACCTGGACCTTATGCTAAATTTACGGCAGGGGATATCGTTCATTTTATTGGAAATGAGTATACGCTACAGCGTATGACAAACTTTTTTTACCCGGAACATCAGCTTGCAGAATGATTGTGTGAAATATTAAAAAAATATTAACTTGGCTAAACCTTTTATTTACAAAGATTTAGCCAAGTTTTTTTTCAGTTTGGACAAGCAAATTTCTTTCATTTTTGACAAAGTGACTACATGATGTTAACATAGTGTGGTCACTTTTTTTCAGAAAGAAAAATGAATTTACATAAAAAAGGAGAATTTGTTTGGTAAAAGTAGAAGTAAAACATTTAACAAAGATATTTGGTAAAAAGACACAAGCCGCTTTAGATATGATGAATGATCACCAGCCGAAAACGGAGATTTTAAAGAAAACCGGTGCGACGGTTGGTGTGTATGACGTGAATTTTGACGTAAAAGAAGGAGAAATCTTCGTGATCATGGGGCTTTCCGGGAGCGGGAAATCCACATTGATCCGTCTATTGAATCGTCTGATCGAGCCAACTTCAGGCAGTATCTATATTGATGGAGAAGATGTATCGAAGTTAAGCAAAGAAGAATTGCGAGAAGTCCGTCGTCATAAAATCAATATGGTTTTCCAAAACTTCGGTCTGTTTCCACACCGAACGATCTTGGAAAATACAGAATACGGGTTAGAAGTCCGTGGTGTACCTAAAGAAGAACGACAAGAAAAAGCAGAAAAAGCATTAGAAAATTCTAGTCTGCTTTCATTTAAAGACCAATATCCTAGTCAGTTATCTGGTGGGATGCAGCAACGGGTCGGCTTAGCCAGAGCTTTAGCGAATGATCCTGAGATCTTGCTGATGGACGAAGCGTTCTCGGCTCTTGATCCGCTGATCCGACGAGAAATGCAAGACGAATTACTGGACCTGCAAGCCAATGTTCAAAAAACGATTATTTTCATTACCCATGATTTGAATGAAGCTTTACGGATCGGGGACAGAATCGCATTAATGAAAGACGGCGAAATCATGCAGATCGGAACAGGTGAAGAAATATTGACCAATCCAGCAAATGATTACGTACGTGAATTTGTGGAAGAAGTCGATCGTTCCAAAGTGCTTACTGCTCAAAACATCATGGTACCTGCATTGACGACGAATATCGAATCTGATGGACCAAATGTCGCATTGACAAGGATGCGTAATGAAGAAGTTAGCATGCTGATGGCTGTTGACCGAAAGAGAAACCTGAAAGGAATCATTACTGCAGATCAGGCGTTAGAAGCTAGGAAGCAAAAACGTCCATTGATCGACTTCTTAGATGAAAATGTGACGGTGATCGGAAAAGACATGGTTGTAAGTGATATTTTCAATATTATTTATGATTCACCGACTCCGCTTGCAGTTGTAGAGGATGGAAAATTAAAAGGTGTCGTCATCCGAGGTAGTGTGATTGAAGCATTAGCAGAAACAAGCGAGGTGAGTGAACATGAATAATCTATTAAACTATCAATTACCAGTGGCAAACTGGGTAGAAAATATCACAGAATGGTTTACGACAACTTTTTCTGGCCTATTTTCATTTTTACAAACGATCGGACAGGCAGTGATGTCGGGGATTACAAATTTACTGTTAGTGATCCCAGCGCCTTTGTTTATCTTGTTATTGACGATAGCAGCTTTCTTTATTTCTAAGAAACGTCCAGGACTTACGTTGTTCACATTGATTGGTCTATGGTTTATTTATAACCAAGGTCTATGGAATGACTTGATGAATACTGTCACACTTGTTCTTTTATCTAGTGTGATCTCCATCATCATAGGTGTACCGTTAGGGATCTTGATGGCAAAAAGCAGTAAAGCTCAAAGCATCATCAAGCCAATTCTTGACTTTATGCAGACGATGCCAGGATTCGTTTATTTGATTCCAGCAGTTGCATTTTTCGGTATCGGGATGGTGCCAGGGGTATTTGCCTCAGTCATCTTTGCTTTGCCACCAACCGTTCGTTTTACGAATTTAGGGATTCGACAAGTACCGAAAGAGTTAGTAGAAGCTTCTGATTCATTCGGGAGCACAAGTCGTCAAAAACTATTCAAACTAGAATTGCCTTTAGCTAAAAGTACGATCATGGCAGGGATCAATCAAACAACGATGCTGTCACTTTCAATGGTCGTTATTGCCTCTATGATCGGTGCACCCGGCTTAGGACGGGGAGTATTGTCCGCTTTACAAAGAGCACAAGTCGGGAATGGATTTGTCAACGGGGTTGCATTAGTTATCTTAGCAATCATCATTGACCGTTTTACCCAGCATTTGAATCAGCCGAACAATAAGAAAGTTGCAGGAGCTGCAACACAAAAAAGTAAAAAACGTCAAGGATTGATCATTGGTGCTGTAGTAGTAGTGATCTTAGGTGCGATTGGTATAGGAAGTTTTTCTTCTGCCAAAGAAACAAAACGTATCAACTTGTCTTATGTCGAATGGGATACAGAAGTTGCTTCAACAAATGTAGTCGGTGAAGTATTGAAACAAATGGGCTATGATGTAACGATGACACCGCTAGATAATTCAATCATGTGGAAATCTGTTTCAAATGGCGAGTCAGATGCCATGGTTTCAGCTTGGCTACCTAAAACTCATGGTTCACAGTATGCACAATATAAAGATCAAGTCGAAGACCTAGGTGCCAATTTGACAGGAGCAAAAGTCGGTTTAGCAGTACCAGCCTACATGGATGTAAATTCGATCGATGAGTTAACCGATCAGGCAGGTAAGAAAATTATAGGAATTGAGCCAGGAGCTGGTGTAGTTACGGCTGCTGAAAACACGATCCAAAAATATGACAACTTGAAAGACTGGAAAGTCGAGACATCTTCTTCAGGAGCAATGACCGTTGCACTAGGACAAGCAATCAAAAAACACGAACCAATTGTAGTTACAGGATGGACACCTCATTGGATGTTTGCCAAATATGATCTGAAATACTTGGAAGATCCTGAAAACGGAATGGGAAGCGAAGAGCAGATCCATACGATGGTTCGAAAAGGATTGAAAGAAGACCAGCCAGAAGCTTATAAAGTATTAGACAATTTCCATTGGTCAGAAAAAGATATGGAAAAAGTCATGTTGGAAATCAACAATGGAAAAGATCCACAGCAAGCGGCAAAAGAATGGATCAAAGAGAACCAAGAATTAGTCGAAAGCTGGAAAAAATAAAAAAGACGGAAACAAAATAAATGGAGCTTCCAAAATTGGATCAAAAATCCAGTTTTGGAAGCTCCATATTCGTCTGTCTCTTTTTTTGCCTATAAAAAAAGAGAATGCGCAGTTCGTCTTCGAAACGTCCGAAGACGCCGACAAACTACCATTCTCGTGGGTTTGGCACCCAATGGGCCGTGAGGGGCTCGAACCCGCGACCCGCTGATTAAGAGTCAGCTGCTCTACCAACTGAGCTAACGGCCCATACAAAAAGTACTTAATAATAGTAGCACTAAGAATTTTAAAATGCAAGACTACATTTAAAGAAAATCAGAAAAATCTTTACTTCCTTATAGGAAATCATTCATAGATTATTCACATTTGCTCGCTATTATATAAGCATACCAACAAACAAAGTTCTTGCAAGAGAACAAACCCTAACACTTTTTTCATTTTTTACTCCTTTCCCGCCGTCTCCCCGGCGGGTCTCCTGTTCTTAACGATAAAAGACAAGAAGGCTTGGCCTTCTTGTTTTTTTGCTTTTATAAAATTCCATTAATTAAATCATCTAGTTCAAATAACTAGATTGAATGTTTATGGTAACTTTGGTATCATGTTAATGAAATGAAAAAAGGAGCGATTACGATGGAAAAAATGCGTCAGCAATTAATGGAGTGGGGAAAAGAACTGGAAACATTCCGTCTGCCTCACTGGGAAGAGCTCCCCGACCTAGAACTTTATATGGATCAAGTCAGAACGTTAGTTGATCGTTATCTTTCACCTGTGATACAAGGAGAAAAGCATCCATTGCTAACCTCCTCTATGGTAAACAACTACGTTAAACTGGGTTTGATACCAGCACCAGTTAAAAAAAGATACAACAAAGAACATGTAGCATTTTTACTTGCAATCACTACATTGAAACAAGTATTGACTATTCCTGAAATCAAAGAAGGAATATTGTTCCAAGGAAAAACAGTGGGGATTCGTGAAGCTTATAATCTATTCTGTGATGAACAAGAAGCAGCTGTATGGATGGTCAGCCAATTAGCACAAGGCAAATCCCATCCCCAAAAATTCGATCAGGCGACCCCTGTAGAATATATTGCTGTAAGAGCAGCAACTTTATCGTTTGCAATGAAACTTCTTGCGGAAAAAACGATTGTTCTAGAAACCGAATACTTAAAAGAGGAGAAAACAAATGAAAAATGATAAAATCGCGATTTTAGTAGATTCTGGTACGGACGTGCCAGAAGAATTGATAAAAAAATATGAGATGTACATGATTCCTTTGAAAATTATTTATAAAGATCAGGTATATACAGATAAAATAGATATTACACCTGAAGAAATCTATCAACGTTTGCCAGAGGAAATTCCAGGTACATCTTTGCCTGATGGTGAGTCGATCACAGAAATCTTTGAGCAAATCAAAAAAGATGGTTATGAAAAAGTACTTGCGGTAACGATTTCCAGCGGATTGAGCGGGACGTATAACGTGGTTCGTTTGATTGCAGAACAGCAAGAAGAACTAGAAGCGTATGTACTAGATACGAAAAATATCGGTATTGGTGCGGGTTTTTCTGCAATACAAGCAGCGAAATGGCTAGAAGACGGTGTCGAGTGGAATCAGCTGATCAGTAATTTGAATGAATTAGTCGAAAGAACAAAAGTTTTCTTTAATGTTGCGACATTGGAATATCTCCAAAAAGGTGGACGGATTGGTTTGGTTGCTTCTATTTTAGGAACCGCTTTAAAGCTTAACCCAATCATCTCCTGTAATGATGAAGGAATCTATTACACAGTAGGAAAAGCTAGAGGGCGTAAAAAAAGTTTGGATAAGACGGTTGCTTATGTCAAAGAAAAAATCGGCAATGCTAAGGTTTTTAACTTAGCCGTTGCCCACGGTGATGCGAAAGAAGAAGCGATTGAAATGGAAGCGAGGCTCAAAAGAGAGTTCCCGCAAGCAAACCAAATCTACTTTGGTCAAATTTCTCCGGCATTAGTAGTCCATACTGGTCCGGGATTATTAGGTGTCGGCGTCCAAGCTTTAGAAGGATAAATCAAAAAAAGGAAGACAATGAGGTGAAAATCAGTGTTTTCCTTTTTTTATTGAAGTTAGAACAAAAAAAGAAAGTATTTTGCACTCCCATGTTAATTTTCTCTTTTGTTTTATAGGCAAAGATGAAACAAAACCAGAAATACGGTATAATGAAAAGGTGTGACAATAATATATAAGAGGTGGCTCTTTATGAAAAAAGTTTTAGTTGTCGATGATGAGAAGCCGATTTCGGATATCGTCAAATTCAATTTAGCCAAAGAAGGCTATGATGTTTATACTGCATATGATGGGGAAGAAGCCTTGGAAAAAGTTGCTGAGTTAGAACCTGATTTGATTTTACTTGATTTGATGCTACCTAAAATGGACGGCTTAGAAGTGGCTCGTGAGGTACGCAAAACGTATGACATGCCAATCATTATGGTAACAGCCAAAGATTCTGAAATTGATAAAGTCCTAGGCTTAGAATTAGGCGCGGATGACTACGTGACTAAGCCATTTTCCAATCGAGAATTAGTGGCAAGGGTCAAAGCGAATCTTCGTCGTGGTGCCACGGCTACGAGGGAACCAGAAGATGCAGCTCCTGCGGAATTGACGATTGGTGATTTGACCATCCATCCAGAAGCTTACATGGTGACGAAACGAGGAGAAACAATCGAGTTGACACATCGTGAATTCGAACTACTCTTTTACTTGGCGAAGCACCTTGGGCAAGTGATGACAAGAGAACATTTATTACAAACGGTTTGGGGCTATGATTATTTTGGAGATGTACGAACAGTGGATGTAACTGTACGTCGGTTGCGCGAGAAGATCGAAGATAATCCAAGCCATCCAAATTATTTAGTGACACGTCGTGGTGTCGGTTACTATTTGCGTAACCCAGAACAGGAGTAATTGGATGAAAAGAAAAGTCCGCTTTTTTCGATCAGTCAATTTTAAGATCGCTATTACTTTTATTTTGATTTTATTGATCTCAATCGAAATTATTGGCGCCTATTTTATACGTGGATTGGAACGTTCCACGATCAATACATTTATTAAAGATATGAATCAAACGGTGGAATCATTAGCGACGACAATCAGTCCGGAATTAAATCGCAAAGATAACGTAGATGACGAAGAGGTAAATGCGAATATCAAGAGATTCATTGAAAACAGTGCGACTAGTGATATCATCGAAATACGGGTCGTTGACGAAAAAGGGATCATCCGAGGAACAACTGATGTCAATGAACAAAGCGCTGTGGGAAAGAAAAATGATTATGTCGATATCAATGATTTCACAACTAAACGGTATGTTGCTTTAGATAACGACGATAAACGGGTGAATATCAATGTTCAACCGATCCTGTCCCCGACCGGCGATGCCGTTATCGGGGCTCTTTACGTCAAAAGTAATATCGAACAAAAATATTCGGAGATCAATAATACAGCAGTCATTTTCTTTACTGCCTCACTGATTGCTGCGTTTATCTCAATGATCGTCTCCGTTTTAGTTGCTCGTTCGATTACTCAGCCAATCGGTGAAATGAGAGAACAAGCCATTCGAATCGCCAGAGGAGACTACAGCCGGAAAGTCAAAGTGCATGGACAAGATGAACTAGGGCAGTTGGCTGATACCTTCAATCAGTTAGCTGAACGTATCGAAGAAGCTCAAGATACAATGGAAGCTGAACGCAATCGGTTGGATAGCGTGCTGTCTCATATGACAGACGGCGTCATCGCGACAGACCGCAGGGGGAAAGTCATTACGATCAATGATATGGCTGTTTCCTTGCTAGATGTCAAGAATGAGGAAGCAATTGGACAATCGATTTTGACACTTTTGGATATCGAAGAAGAATATACCTTGCGGAAATTATTAGAAGATCCAAACGAAATGGTACTTGACCGTTCAACCAGTACATTGGAGAGCGATCAGATGATCTTACGAGTAGACTTTTCCATGATCCGTCGCGAATCAGGTTTTATCAGCGGATTAGTAGCTGTCTTGCATGATGTGACAGAACAAGAAAAAACAGAACGGGAACGCCGTGAATTCGTTTCTAATGTTTCCCATGAGCTTCGTACACCACTGACAAGCATGCGCAGTTATATCGAAGCATTGAGCGAAGGTGCATGGAAAGACGAAGAAGTAGCACCAAATTTTTTGAAAGTAACATTGGATGAAACAGATCGGATGATTCGAATGATCAATGATCTCCTGAATCTATCTCGCATGGATACAGGAAATACCCAGCTTCAATTAGAGTATGTCAATTTTAACGAGTTAGTGAATTTTGTTCTTGACCGTTTTGATATGATGGTGGGAAACCAAGAAAAAAATTATAAGATCCGTCGCGAATTCACACAAAGAGATCTTTGGGTCGAAGTAGATACAGATAAAATCATCCAAGTAGTCGATAATATCATGAATAACGCGATCAAGTATTCACCAGATGGGGGAACGATCACCTGTCGCTTATTAGAAACGCATAATAACGTGATTTTAAGTATTACCGACCAAGGATTGGGGATTCCTAAAAAAGATCTGAACCGAGTGTTCGAACGATTTTATCGAGTAGATAAAGCACGTGCTAGAGCACAAGGTGGGACAGGACTTGGATTAGCTATTTCTAGAGAAGTAATCAAGGCGCACCGAGGCGCGATTTGGGCAGAGAGCAAGGAAGGAAAAGGATCGACTTTTTATATCTCGCTGCCATACGAACCTTATGAGGAGGAATGGTGGGAATGAGAATTTCTGAAAAAGTCGTTCGCGTAGGACTTATTTTGATGGTTGCATTAAGTTTATATTTCTCTTATGCCATCTGGCTGAGTCCAGCAGGGAAAAGTTCGATCAGCGTCGATGAGACAAACACTCAAATGATCGAGTCTCAAAGCAATCGGAAAACTTCTGAAGTTTTTCTTCCGCTTCATGTCACGTGGCACCATTCGGGAACGATCCAAGAAACCAACAGTGAAAATCTCGTGTACCGATTGCAATTGATCATCGATAAAGCAAGATTCGGGAAACTTTCTGAAGTCGTTTCGGGAGATGAATCACAATTCGAACAAGTGAAAAACCTGACATCTGGTTTCGAGTTGGCCTATAATGCGCCTTTTTTGCTAAGAGAATATAAGGAAGCATTTGATTTAGATGTAGACGTCTCGAATTTGGCAAAAGAAAGCGAAAATATGTATTTTACTAGAATACAATTCGATCAAGAAAACAAAAAAATCCGATTTTTGAATTATTCGAACCACCTTGTATATGAAGCGAATATTTCGTTGAATTGGGAGGATATCAACAAAGAATTAACAGCAAACGACACGAAATGGACAGAAATGTCAACAGAACCGTCGACGATCGACACCCAATATGCTACGAAACATTCAATCAAGTTGAAAAAGTACAGCTATATCCTTTCGCAGCAACCCTATACACTTTTTAGAAATGCTTTTTTCCAGAAACCAGATAGCGTGAAGAATAATGATGAAAGCAATGAATTGATTTTTTACGGTGGGAATGAAACGATGTCTATCCATTCGGAAACGCAAGTAGTTGATTTTCGAGGAGAGCTGCCAGAGAAAAAAGAAAATGCTAGTGTATTTTCTGAAAGTTTTCCCTATATTAGCAAATTAGGCAGTTCTTTAGGGAATCTTAGATATTTTGACCGCAGTGACAATACCATCGATTACCGGATCTTCGTGGAAGGCTTCCCGGTTTTTGGGACGGACAGCAGAGGACAGATCGGTGTGGAAGTTGGCGGTGAAACGAACGGTTCGGTGCAAGTGAATATTCAAACCAGTTTGAATACGATTCAAGTACCGATACCTTCAGATGAAGAAGTAGAACTTGCAAGTACGAATGAAATCATCCAGCAGCTGGAAGCTAAGGGAGCAGATAGCAACAAGATTGGTTCAGTAATCGTTGGCTATACATGGCAAAATGTTAAAGAAACGAATCGCGTCGTTGATCTCTTACCTGAATGGTATGTGAAATATGAAGATAACTGGTATTCAGCTAACGACCTTCTGGAAAAATTACCTGGATTGGAGGCGAATTAATTGGATTTCAAAAAAATCGAATGGATATTTTTCGTCGCTTTTTTAGGGTTGAATGTGTTTTTATTCAGCAGTTATCATGATGCGGTATACCAAGAAAACAATGTTATTCGTTCTGATCAGACTGAATCCATCCAACAACGTCTGGCTAGTGACGATATCACTTATACGGGGAAGATTTCTTCTGAGAGCAAGCAAGGCTATTATCTTAGCGCGGAACAGACCAATCTTAGCACTTCATTAGCAAATTATCGCAAGGCTGGTAAAAGCGGATTGTTGGAAAGTGGCGTGTTTTTAGACGGCGATGTTTTGACAAAATCCTTATCCAGCTCAGAATCTGAAAAGAACGTGATTGATCCAGATAAGATCAGCAGTTCTTTGGAAGATTTTTTAGCTAACAAAGACAATATTTTGTTCGGTAATGAGTATGTGTATACGAAAAACTTTTCTCATTTAGAAGAAGAACCACTAGAAATCCAAGCAAGCCAAGAGTATGAAGGTATTCCGTTCAATGATGATACAGCAAAAATCGTTCTTTCTTTAGAAAAAAACGATAACGATTATAGTATCACGAAATACATGCAGACGCATTTATCTGATATCGAGCAGCTGCGTGAAAAGACGGAACTGTATACAGAAGAGGAAGCAATCAATACATTGTACATCAATAACAAAATACCAAGAGGATCAAAAATCTTATGGCGTCAACTAGCTTATTCCTGTATTCTGAAAGTCCGGGAAAAAAATGTGTATGTTCCTGTTTGGCATGTAGCGATCGAAACAAGTGATAAAGTGGTTCAAATCGAGAGTGTCAACGCTTTCAGCAATACGATCGTGACAAACAACACTGTACCAAAAGTGGAAGATCAATAAAAAAGCGAGTATAATGAAAAAAGTTTACAAAGTAAGAAGGGAAGTAGGAGTCAAATGGCTGAAGAAAAACCAGCTTTTAAAATCAGTATCCTAGCAAGTGGAAGTTCGGGTAATTCACTTTATATCGAAAGTGAAAAAAAACGGCTTTTGGTCGATGCAGGACTTAGCGGTAAAAAAATCACTTCCTTGATGGCTCAAATTGATCGGACACCGGACCAATTAGATGGAATACTTGTGACGCATGAACATCGAGACCATATACATGGTGTGGGTGTCTTGGCTCGTAAGTATCATTTGGATGTTTTTGCCAATCAGCAGACTTGGGAAGCGATGGAGCCGCTGATTGGGAATGTACCAGTGGAACAAAAACATCTATTTGAGATGGGAAAAGTAAGAACATTCGGCGATATCGATATTGAGAGTTTCGGCGTCTCCCATGACGCAGCAGCTCCGCAATTTTATCGTTTCCATAAAGAAAACCGTTCATTCGTCATGTTGACGGATACCGGATACTGCAGTGATTACATGCGAGGTGTCATTGAAAATGCCGATGGTTATTTGATGGAAAGTAACCATGATCTTGAGATGTTACGCATGGGACCCTATCCGTGGAATCTAAAACAGCGTATTTTAGGAGATAGAGGGCATCTTTCCAACGAAGATGGTGCACTTGTCATGACTGATGTGATCGGTAATCGGACCAAACGGATCTATCTTGGTCATCTTAGCAAGGAAAACAATATGAAAGAACTTGCTCATTTAACGATGGAAAATGTTTTGAAAGAAAAAGATTTTGGCGTTGGACATGATTTTGAAATCTATGACACAGATCCAGATGAAGCAACTGAGCTATTTTCAATTTAAATAGTTCAGTCAATAAAAAAATAAAAACAGAAGATAAAATCAATTAGTGTTGGTTTTATCTTCTGTTTTTATTTTTCAGAACATTGACAAAACAACCGTGTTATCGGCTGACTACACTGATATGCTGTTTTTCATGTTGTTTATCCAGTATCTCATCTACTAATGCAATCGCGTAATCTGCCATGCTGATCGTACTGTCGCCAGCAGCGTTTCTTTGTAGATAATCATCACTTAATAAATAAGTGCCTGTACGCTTGCCGTGTGGATCAAATAAAGAAGCTGGACTGATATAAGTCCACTGTAGATTTTTAGATTGTTTCAATTTTAGCAATCCTTCGTACATATTGAAAGCTGTTGGATAGAAGGGTGCATTTTTAGGTACTTGGTCAATCATACGAGTCGTCTTTTCTGTATCCAAGAATAACGAAGAGGCACCCCCAACGACGATTAAGCGTGTATCGGTTCCTTCAAGTATCTCAATCAAATGGGACAAAGAAGTTTGATGCATTTCTTCTTTTCCTTTAGGAGCGTTGAAAGCATCAACGACAACATCAAAAGATACAAGGTCAGTAGCTGTCAACTCAAATAAATCCTTTTGTATAAACGGAACATCTGATGGTAATTTTTCTGGATGACGCACGATTGCCGTCACATCTAACTCTCTGGACAATGCTTCGTCTAAAATAAATGAACCTGCATGACCAGTAGCGCCAATGATTGCGATTTTCATAAAAAACCTCCTTTTTTATTCCTGTCCATTGTAAGCAGTTACTGGATATTCGTCAAAGAATCCGTTTTTTGAAAAGCTTAGTGCGCATTCCTTTCATGGTTCGTGTTCATTAGGTATAGTTAAATTAAGAAAACTAGTTAATCAAATAGAAGATGAAGGAGATAAGAAATGAAAGAGTGGTTAGATCGTGCCTTTTTACCAATGATAACATCTGTTGTGAATCTTAGACCCTTAACTGCTTTGCGTAATGGAATGACTTATACGATCCCGATAATTATAGCTGGCTCGCTGTTTTTCTTATTTGCTCATTTTCCTGTAGATTACATCGCTCAGTGGATAGACAAAACAGGATTTTCTATGTATTTTACACAAGTATACCAGGCTACGTTTGACGTGATAGCCTTTTGGATCGTTTTTGCTATTGCGTATGCTTATGCAAAAGAAGAAAACATCGATCGCTTGCCAGTCGGCATGACAGCCTTGTCTGCTTACCTACTACTTATTCAGCCACTTAATGTTCAGGGAGAGATAGATAATATCTGGACAGGCGGTGAAGGGATACTAGGAGCAGTTGCAACCGGGCTCCTCATCGGATGGGGCTATGCACGTTTAGCAAGATTTGCGAAAGGGTGGAGGCAAAGAGGGAAGATTCCTGAAAATGTTTGGCAGTCTTTTACTTCATTGATTCCAATACTTGCTATAGTCATTTTTACGCTTATAGGTTCAGCTGTTTTTCAACAGTTGTTCGGGATGACTGTTATTCAAGGAATATGGACGTACGTCCAGCTTCCGATCCAATCGTTGATAGACACGTTATTCGGTGTGCTTTTATTAGGTTTTTTTGTCCCGTTTTTATGGCTATTTGGTCTTCATGGATCTGCGATGGTCAATGGGTTGGTTAGTCCGATCTTACAAGCAAACTCATTAGCAAATGCAGAAATCTTAGCCTCTGGAAAAGAATTGACTGTGGCAAATGGCGGGCATATCGTTACTCAGCAATTTCTTGATCAATTCATGACTGTTACCGGAGCAGGTTTGACGTTAGGGGCTGTATTTTTTATGATGTTTTTTGCGAAATCGAGGAAATACCGAGAATTAGGAAAACTTTCTCTTTTACCAGCCTTTTTCAATATCAATGAATCGATTATTTTTTCCACACCGATTGTGATGAACCCGATGATGGCTGTTCCTTTTATTTTCGCGCCGATCCTCTCAGGATTGATTACCTATTCCGCTTTATATTTTGGATTTGTTCCTTTATTTACAGCGGTCCAAGTTCCTTGGACAACACCGCCGATCCTCTCGGGTTTTTTAGTAGGCGGAGTGCCTGCAGCGATTTTACAAGGTATCGTGCTGGCAATTAGTTTTTTTATTTATTTCCCATTTTTGAAAAAAATAGATTCTGCAAACTTCAAAAAGGAAAGACAGACAAAAAATGCTGGAACAGCAGAAAAGATCATCGACTAAAAAAACAAAAATACTCCTGTCGCTTTAGATTGGAAAAATCACCAATCTAGGATGACAGGAGTATTTCTAATCATGTTTATACCAGTCCTTTTTGGACAGCTAATTGAACAAGAACAACTAATGTGTTCATTCCTACGTGTGTGATCATTGATGTCCAGATCCGACCAGTAGCTTTGTACTCTAGGCTGAAGAAGAAACCTAAGAAAAAGTAAATCAGCAAATGACCATCATTATGAGCAAACGCAAACAGCAAAGAGCTGATCACTGCCCCGACCCAAAAATTTGAATACCGGCTGATGATCCCCAGTATGCTGCGGCGGAATACGAACTCTTCCATGATGGGGCCTGCAATAGTTGTCGCCAAAATAAAAGCAGGTGCTTCCATGATCATCTGGATGATATTTTGTGTATTCTCAGAAGGGGTTGCTTCGCCAAACAATACAGATTCCAGCATGACAGCGATGCTTTGCAGAAGCAATGCGACAAAGATCCCAACTAATCCATAAATAACGATCTTTGGAACAGAAGCTTTTTTTACTGCTGATTCGATCGCTAAAGGCTCACGTTGCTTAAAATAAAAAATAGCTAGGACAACCGCGCCCAATATATACATGACTGCAGTTGCTGTGATCAATTCAGACGTAGATTTTACAAGTCCTATCGAAGCGAGGATCAAGGGTGAGATAAAAATTAAACCATAGCAAAAAATGCTGAGGAAACTATATTTTTTTAAAGACATGTAATTCCTCCTTTTAAGGGATAACAAGCATGCAAGGCAAGCTTTTATCGATTGATTTCAATTATATCATAATTTCAATAAGCAACTGTCAGAATAAAATTTCTTTTCTTTGATTTAAAAGCTTGCAAAAAAGAGGGAGAATGAGTATTATTAAAAATGTAGGTTAGCACTCGAAGGTTAAGAGTGCTAACAAATTAAAAAAAGAGTTATCGGAGGGATTTATCGTGTTAAAACCATTAGGTGATCGCGTCATTATCGAAGTCGCAAAAGAAGAAGAAAAAACTGTCGGAGGAATCGTTTTAGCTTCTGCAGCTAAAGAGAAACCCCAAACTGGGACAGTTGTTGCAGTCGGTGAGGGCCGTTTGTTGGAAAACGGTGAAAAAGTTCCTGCCGCTGTGAAAGCAGGCGACCAAGTTATGTTCGAAAAATACGCCGGTACAGAAGTAAAATACGAAGGAAAAGAATATCTGATCGTCGCAGGAAAAGATATCATGGCGATTGTTGAGTAAATTTTGAAGATAGAAAAAATAATCAAAAATAATCGATGAGGTGAATCAATCATGGCAAAAGAATTGAAATTTGCAGAAGACGCACGCGCAGCTATGTTACGCGGGGTAGATAAATTAGCAGATACAGTGAAAGTAACATTAGGACCTAAAGGCCGAAATGTCGTACTAGAAAAATCTTACGGCTCTCCATTGATCACAAATGATGGTGTGACGATCGCAAAAGAAATCGAGTTAGAAGATCATTTTGAAAACATGGGTGCAAAACTTGTATCAGAAGTAGCATCAAAAACAAATGATATTGCAGGAGACGGTACAACGACAGCAACTGTTCTGACACAAGCAATCGTTCGCGAAGGTTTAAAAAACGTAACTGCAGGTGCTAATCCTCTAGGCATTCGCCGCGGGATCGAATTGGCAACAAAAGCCGCAGTGGAAGAGTTGCATAATATCTCAACTGTTGTTGATTCAAAAGAAGCCATTGCACAAGTAGCAGCTGTTTCTTCAGGTTCTGATAAAGTTGGACATTTGATTGCTGATGCAATGGAAAAAGTTGGAAACGACGGTGTCATCACAATTGAAGAATCAAAAGGAATCGAAACAGAACTAGATGTTGTAGAAGGTATGCAATTTGATCGTGGTTACTTATCACAATATATGGTAACAGATAACGACAAAATGGAAGCTGTTCTAGAAAACCCATATATCTTGATTACAGACAAAAAAATCTCTAACATCCAAGACATTCTGCCATTGTTAGAACAAATCTTGCAACAATCACGTCCATTATTGATCATTGCTGACGATGTAGATGGCGAAGCATTACCAACGCTTGTTTTGAACAAAATCCGCGGAACATTCAATGTAGTAGCTGTAAAAGCTCCTGGCTTCGGTGATCGTCGTAAAGCAATGCTTGAAGATATCGCTATTTTGACAGGTGGTACAGTAATTACTGACGATCTAGGTCTAGAATTAAAAGATGCAACAATCGAAAACTTAGGAAATGCGTCTAAAGTCGTTGTAGATAAAGACAATACAACGATCGTAGAAGGTTCAGGAGAAAAAGAAGCCATCGAAGCGCGTGTGCAATTAATCAAAAACCAAATTGCTGAAACAACTTCTGATTTTGACCGCGAAAAATTACAAGAACGCTTAGCTAAATTAGCAGGCGGTGTAGCTGTTGTTAAAGTCGGTGCAGCTACTGAAACAGAATTGAAAGAATTGAAATTACGCATTGAAGATGCATTGAATGCTACACGTGCCGCAGTAGAAGAAGGAATGGTCTCAGGTGGTGGTACAGCTCTAGTGAACGTTATCAGCAAAGTTTCTGCTGTAGAAGCAGAAGGAGACGTGGCAACAGGTATCAAGATTGTTGTTCGTGCCTTAGAAGAACCAATTCGTCAAATCGCTGAAAACGCTGGTTATGAAGGATCAGTGATTGTTGATAAATTGAAGAACGTAGAACTAGGTACTGGTTTCAACGCTGCTACTGGAGAATGGGTAAACATGGTTGAAGCAGGTATCGTAGACCCAACTAAAGTAACACGTTCTGCCTTGCAAAATGCCGCTTCCGTTTCTGCCTTGTTATTAACAACAGAAGCAGTCGTTGCAGATAAACCAGAACCAGCAGCACCAGCAGCTCCTGCAATGGATCCATCAATGATGGGCGGTATGATGTAGTAATTAAGAAAGAACCCTATTTTAACAGGGTTCTTTCTTCTTTTTTTGTTTTATTTTAAGTAAAAGGGGCAAAGAAGGGGCAGAAAAATCAAAGGCTATTTAGTTTATCAATTACTTGTTGTTTGGCTCTTTTTGTTACATGGTTATAAATAGACAGAGTTGTGTTTGCATCAGAATGCCCTACACGCTCCATAATGGCTTTAAGAGGTACGCCTAATTCAGATAATAGTGAAACGTGGCTATGTCTGAATATATGTGAGGATAGACTTTTTTCTAATTCCAACTCTTCCTCTACTTTATGGAGTATAGCGTTAAATGAGTGCAGCGTAAGCGGGGTGCCACTTGTAGATATAAATATATATTGATCGGGATCTGTGGGTCTACCTGCAAGAATATTGTCAGCTATCACACTTTCAATCAATTCTTTTGCACGATTGGGTAATTGCACTTCACGTTGCGAATAAGTATTTTTTGGAGTTGTTTTTATAGCATTATCCATTTTCATAGATGTGTAATCTAAGGTCCCATTAATGGAAATTTTCCCATCCTCATAGTCCTTCATTTGCAAAGCTAGCAATTCCCCATATCTCAAACCAGTTAAATATAGAAACTCAGCTATTCTGCCGTGTAGTTTTCTGCGAGGATTGGAGTATAGCTGTTTCAGTATTTGATCAATTTCTTCTTTCTCCAGATATTTTTTATTCATAGAAAGCCTTCTTTTTTCTTCTTCCACTTTTTTAGGATGGATTTTAACTGCTAGCGCAGGGTTTCTTTGAATGTATTTTCTATCGATTGCATAGTTTAGCATAACAGATAGAGTTGTTTTTGTTTGTTTTGTGTAGTTCAGTGAGAGGTCACCAAACGTATACATATCTTCAATTATCTTATTAATGAGTGTCTCATCAATGTTTCTAACGATCGTATCATCGCTTATGTGCTTAGAAACATGTTTCATCATCATTGGAACCTTCAAATAGCTAGTACGTTTAACATGCTGCTTATAATATTCATACCATTCTTTATACAGCTTACCAAAAGTGATATCTGATTTATTGTAATCTTCGAGTGCTTCTTTAATTTTTTTATCTAGAATTTTCTAAGCTTTTTTCCACGCTTGTGGTGAATTACTTGTAAGTGTTGTAGATTTTTTCCGTGTTTTTTCTGTATAAGGATCTACATATCTTTCAATAAACTTGAATCGCCCATCTTTGGTTTGTTCAACCCACACTTTTAACATCTCCTATCATTTGCTATAATAGGCATAACAAATAGACCTATATAGGTTTGTTTTCTAAAAGCACGCTCTTACTCTGGACGGTGGGGCGTGTTTTTTTAGTGTGCTTCAAAATCTTTATTTAATATTCTATTTAAAATCACATTGAACTCTGTCGCGTCAAAATCACGCAGTAATATAATTTTTCCGGATTCTCTATACAGGTGTGTTCCATCTGAGAAGGCCTTTATACCAACTATATTAGAAAGGTTAATAACTTTCATTCCATTCTCGTTAACAAAAATTATTCTTTTATTAGTCAAAAATGGTACCCCAATAAATACATCGTTCCATTCTGTTACTTTGTTCGAATTATGTTTAATTGATCCCATTCTATAATTCAAGCCTTTAGCAATTCTAATATTAGAAGATAAGCCTGAATAATTAGTTCGAACCGTTCTAGTTTTCTGCTCTTGCCATTTGACTCTCTGTTTAGGCGTATAGTAACAAAATTCATTAGATTTTAGATTGACCCCATCAATTAATGCTGCTCTTTTGGATAAATCCTCTTTTTCAAGTTGCCTAATCATTCTATTTAGTTCTTCTTTTTGCTCTTTTTCTGCCAGTTCTTTTTCTTCTTTTTTTCTTTTTGCAATTGTTCCATCAAGGTATTCAACTGGTTTTAAACCCATAAAAATTAAAAAAATTCCAAGGGGTAAAAAAACAAGTGTGACAGGCAAAACAATGAATGACATTAGACAAGATAAAACTCCTATAATAAGTGCAAGATATTTGAGTATTGTCACAAAAAATTTTTTCAAAGATTTTCCTCCTTTGATATAATAGATTTCCCAATCTTAAAAGAGGTCAGGATAGTCCGTGTTGCGGCACGAGCTTTTTTTAATGTATTACTGAAAACGATTTCTTTAATAATTCTTGATGTATTCATACATATTGCCTTGCGTAAGAATATTTTTTCTTAAAATAGCATTGGCAGACAGCATAACAAGTGTATCTGAGCTTATTCTGAATAGAATAATATTCCATAAATTTTTCGAGATTAAACTGAGATTCATCAGTCAGTTCGTTCTCAATATAGATATTTAATAGAATTAGAATAGCTACTTTATCTGCTTCTGTCTCAAATTTTGAGTGAAAAGTTGTAGAAGTATCGTACAAAACTGAAAATTCAAAATGAGAGGCGCTGAAATGTGCAAGTTCATGAGATAAATGAAAGGCTTCTGCAGTTTCACCGTATAGATTTTCATTCAAAAAAATGATTCTGGGTTTTGGATAGTAGAAACCAGGCTCTTTCATTTCCATATAAACTACTTTCAAATTGTATTCGCTCAACATTTCTTTCAATTTCAAATACATACAAATCATCACTCCAACTATTCGTTTTCTTCTAAAGCTTTAGCAATTGCAATCGCTTTACGCATTGTCTCCTTAGATATTTCTTTTCCGTCAAAAGAAAATACAGTATCGTTTTCTGATAAATCCACATGTTTAGGGGTTTCTTTTTCTTCGCGCCCCAGAAGATAGTCTACAGAGACATCGAAATAGTCAGCAATTTCAGTAAGCTTTTCAGCGGATGGTTGTTTTCCACTTTTTAAACTATAGAAATAGTTTTCGCTGTATCCTAAATCAATTGTTACTTGTTTCATTGTTTTTGAATGTTTTTTTGCAAGAAATTTTATCCGCTCAAATACTGTCATACCAGCATTCTCCTTTTTTCTTTACAAAAAACCAATAAAAAAGTGTAGTTTTTCGTTGACATAAACAACACTATAGTATATATTGGTTTTGTAAGTTAATTGGATAGAAAAAAAGCAAAGTAAAAACACACCTTATAGCATTAAGTTTGGCGACCGAGTGCGATAAAAAGGCTTGTTATATGCTTATTTAACTATGACTATATACTACACTATAGTATAGTTTGCAGTCAACTAAAAATATACTTTTCTATCCAATTTTCTTTCTAAATAAAAAGAAAGGAAGTGTGTGAAGTGAGTAATATCGATAATGGGCGGGAAGCCATCAAAGAATTTATGAAAGCAAATAATATTTCAGAATACGATTTGGCCACTGCATATGGTAGATCGAGAACTTGGATTCAGCGTGTTTTAAGTGGAAAAGATAAAGGTCCAGCTGTTAACGCCTTTATTCTGGAAGTTATTCGCGATCATAAAATTCGATAGGAGGGGGAACAAAAATGAAAGAACTAATCAAAGTAACAACAAACGAGAACAACGAACAGTTAGTAAGCGGTAGAGAGCTGCATGAATTTTTGGAGGTGGCAACAGAATACAAAAAATGGTTTAGCCGTATGGCAGAATATGGTTTTGTTGAAAATATAGATTTCGTAAGGGTGACCCAAAAATGTCCGACCCCTGGAGGAATTCAGAATATTACCGACCACGCAATGAAATTGGACATGGCAAAAGAAATCTCAATGATCCAACGAACAGAAAAAGGTAAACAAGCGCGTCAATATTTTCTTCAAGTGGAAAAAGCGTGGAATAGCGAAGAAATGATCTTAATGCGAAGTCGGCAAATCCTCGAAAGAAAGGTAGAGACGTTACAACTTGAAAATGAAGAAATGAAGCCCAAAGCATTATTTGCTGATTCAGTTAGTGCGAGTCACACGAGTATTTTAGTTGGTGAATTAGCAAAACTCATAAAGCAAAACGGTGTTGATATTGGTTCTAAACGACTGTTTAGTTGGCTACGTGAAAAGGAATATTTAATCAAACGTAAAGGAACTGATTGGAATATGCCAACTCAAAAAGCGATGGATCTAGGACTATTTGAAATAAAAGAGACAACAATTTCTCATTCTGATGGTCATATTTCTATTAATAAAACTCCAAAAGTCACAGGCAAAGGACAAGTATATTTTGTTAATAAATTTTTAGGAGGGGTAATAAGTGAAAAAACCAACACTTTCAGAGTTGATAGAAGCTGCTGAGAAGGCAGTAAAACCAGACGACTGGTACCGACAAAGTTTAATCTTGGAGAAGTTCCACGGCATGTCAAAAACTACTTTAGTTGAATACTGCAAGGAAATGGAAACAATTCCTGAATTTTCAGAAGGAATTGTTCGTCCAGGACATTCAACCACATTTATTCATTACCATACTTTTATTTGGTTTTTAAAATGGAAAGACGCAAATAAATATCGTGTAAAAATATTATCTCCTTCAGATGTTTTGAAGGAAGCAAGTTGATTATTTTCAGAGTAAAAAGTAAACAAAAATATTAGGAGGAAAATTTGATGAAGATTACAGTACCAGATGAATTGATAGCAGATGAGTTGACAGAACAAATAGTAAGAAAGGTTTTAGATGCACTTGATGAACGACTGAAGGTAATGAACAAGTCAGTGGAGCTTCCTCCGTATCCAAACAAATCAGAGGTGAAAAAAATTTTAGGCATTGGTGATGACAAATTAGCACATTGGATAAACCTAGGCTTAAAAACACAGCAGTGGAGTAAGTTAGACATCAGAATTGAACGATCAGAACTCCAAAGATTTTTGAAAGAAAACTTTGAGTTCTAAAGGCAAAGGAGAATGATTTTATGTCCTACACATTGCAACAAGAACATCAAATTCTCCGTTTGATTAAACAACGCAGGAAACAATTACAAGATGATCGTGAAGCGCTTAGAAAAGCCGATGAGCTATCAGATAGACAAGCTGAACTAATCGCTTCTGAACTTGAGGATTTGAGAATGCTAGAAATAAAAAATAGGGAGATTAGATTATGAAGAAGACAGACACACTTTTTATAGGATTCATCCTAGGGCTATTAGTGATAGTAGCACACCAAAGTATTATCGGGGGAAGTTTGTTCGCAGCATTGATGGTTTTAATCAATCTGCTTGATTCAAAAGAAAGGAGCAACTATGGCACGAGAAGAAGCGCTAGAAATCGGTAAAGTGATTGCTGATAATTGGTGGACCAATAACCGTCCTATTATTTTAAGCAAGCAGCATATTGATAAGCAAAAAGCTTGGCAACAAATAAAAAAGTGACTCAGCCGGCAAGCATAGAGTCACAAAACAAAATATATCTAAGGAGAATTTTAGCATATGAATAAAGAACTTTCCACTTTAGATCAATATTTGACTGATTCTGAATGGGGCAAGTCGAATATCAAGGAAACAAATAATCGAAAAATCAGACGAAATCTTTTGACAAATGAAGAACTAGCATGTGATCAAGATGACTTGGGAAATTTTATGAGTATTTGGGATCATGTCTATCTTATCCATTTATCGAAGCAGTCCAGAAAACCTGAATACATTTATGTCATCGAAGATGGCATGATTGACGCGCTAGAAGAGTACGACAGAGATAACTTGATTGATATCTCTTATTACGGACCAGGTAAGAAATACATTGCTGAAATGGAGGCAGAATTTGATGAGTGAAATCAAAGGGACAACGAACTTTGAAAAACTTTTTAGTCGTAAGTTAAATAAAATTCTCAAGAAAAAAGGAAATTTTGATTATTTATCTTGGGCTCACGCGTGGGAGATTATGAAAAAGAATGATCCACAGGCAACGGTAACTATTAATGAGTACAAACACTACAGGGTTGTTTCTGGAACTCATCAAGACTTTCTTGTTGAGGAATATAAACCTTTTCTTATGGATGAAACTGGGACTTATGTATCTGTCTCAGTAACGGTTAAAGGACACACGGAAACCGAGTTATTTCCTGTTTTAGATTATCGAAACCAACCAGTTGTTAAACCAAATGCTATGCAAATCAATAACTCATTGAAGCGATGCTTTGTGAAAGCATTGGCTCTACACGGACTGGGATTATATGTATTTCAAGGGGAAGATATTCCAACACCACCTAGAATCGATACAAAGAAATTAAACATGCTAGAGACGATTCTAGAAGCTTTCAATGAGCAGATGGGTAAAGATATGACCAAAACCTTAATCGAATATGTTAATGAGCAGACAGATAAATTAGGGCTCTTAGCTGATAACGTTGAAACTATTGAACAGTTAAGCTATGAGCAATGTGCCTTGATGGAGCGAGCGATAGCAGCTAAGAGAAAAGAATTAGATAAGAAGTGATATGAGTGTTTAAACCATTAATCGATTCATATTCCGCGGTTCTGAAAAAGTTCAAAGGAAAAGACATAGGTGCAACGATCAATGAAGAAGTGAACATTGAACGTTTGAAGACTATGTACGACGGATATGATGGCGATCGAGTCATTGAAATTCGTTTTATTGATCCTAGACGTTTCACTGTACAGCAACGAAACTTCATCTATGCACTCATAGGCGATATTTTCATCGATACAGGCATGCCAACGGACTTCTGGAAGGAATTCTTTTACTTCCGCTTTGAAGGTGTCACAGGGCGCAAAATAAGCCTCAAAGATGAATCGAATACGACTGTGAGTGATGCTAATGTCTTAGCAAATATCATTTTAGATTTCATATTTGAACATCATATTCCTTTCAAAGAAGGCTATGAGATTTTACCAGCGAATCAAGAGTATTACTTCTACAAATGCATCACAAAAAGAGTCTGCTGCATCTGTGGCAAAACAGGAGCTGATATCGATCACTTTGACAAAGCGCTAGGAAGACGAAAGCGCAAAGAAGTTGATCATTCAGAGTACACATTTGCAGCACTCTGCAGAATCCATCACACAGAGAAGCACAAAATAGGTGTGATCAATTTTAAAAATAAATACCAGATTAAGGGCATTAAGTTAAACCAAGAAACAATCAAAAAGTTAAATATTGGAGGGTGAGAAATGGCAGAGCATCGAAGTTATTACGCGATTATACCAGCCAATGTAAGGTACGACCAAAGACTTAAGCCGAATACTAAGTTGTTATACGGAGAAATAACCGCCTTGTGCAACGAGAGAGGTTTTTGTTGGGCAGGTAACGAGTACTTTGCTGATTTATATGGTGTGAATAAGGAGACTATATCTAGATGGGTAAGTGATTTGATTAAGTTTGGATACTTGAATCGGGAAATAATTTACAAAGAGGGTACCAATCAAATAATCAATAGGTACCTACGAATTAATCAATACCCTATTGACGAAAAACGCAATACCCCTATTGACGAAAAAGTCAAAGATAATAATACATCTATTAATAATACATTTAATAATACAAAAGAATATATAAGAGAGTTACCGCCTTCGAAAAAATCGAAGGCTAAGCCCATCCGTCATAAATACGGAGAGTATAAAAATGTTCTTTTGTCAGATGAGCAGATGGAGAAACTCAAAACAGAATTCCCTAATGATTACCAAGAGCGAATCGAACGACTGTCAGAGTATTGTGAATCATCTGGTAAGACTTATAAAAACTATTTGGCAACTATTCGAAGTTGGGCAAGGAAAGAAAAAAGTGAACCTAAGAACGCAAGCAGTGGATACAAGCGCACAGGAAGACGAGAGAAGCTTCCAGAATGGGCAATCGACCAAGAAGCCTATCAAAAGAAAAAAACGCTAGAACGAGCTAATAGACAATCAAAAGCACCATTCTAAGAGGTGGAAAATTGAAAATCGATTATCTAGAACTGATCAATGAAATAGCAAGTTACAAAACTGGTGAGGAAATAGAGATTCTGAGAGACGTTTATGAACAACTTGATGAAGCTGGAATCGAACGAATTAAGAATGATCGTTCAAGTTGGAGTAAACTCAGATACTATTTCGCACTTTATATCGATGCAACACAATTAAGAAATTTAGCTTATACAAAATTACTATTTGTTGATTGCGTTAAAGGATTGCAAAAACATCTTAGTGAACTTGAGCAGGTGTAATCAGATGGATCTAAAAACATTTACAGCACAGATCGAACTAATGCATCAAGAAGCTTTAAGACAAAGCGCCTCGTACGAAGACAAGTGGCTCAACACGTTTCATGGTGGACGTGAGAGCGCACTTGATCAAGTACTCAAATTATTGAAAGGGGAACGTCGGGATGGATAAGAAAGCGGCAATGCAGCGAATTATCGAATTGACTTATTCAGAAGATTGGCAAAATGACAAAGAAGCTGCTTCGGAAGTGATGAGACTTGGAAGAGAGATGTGGGCAGACAAGAGCAACAAGCCAAGACCGCGAAAAATCGCAATCTGGCATGGCGACAAAATTCTAGTCACAGGAACTGCCCAGCAGTTAGCAACTCTCACAGGATTGCAGGAGAAAATCGTGAGAAAGAGAGCTAGGTGTGGATACACAGACGTTAAGAAGAGAACGTTTAGGTACGTGGAGGAATCATCATGACAACAGAAGAAGTGATTCAAATGCGTATTCGAAGCATTCAACGTGAA
>ERZ1027221.224-NODE-224-length-46669-cov-7.057193_pt1 | contig 46669 bp, 38 predicted proteins | sample MGYA00519267_ERZ1027221 | MGnify/ENA primary metagenome ERZ1027221 (study PRJEB26926, sample SAMN06164533) | human gut metagenome | biome: ENVO:00009003; feature: ENVO:2100002; material: ENVO:00002003 | host: Homo sapiens | place: USA | collected 2012 ...
CGAGATTTCTGCCTGTCTCGTGGGCTCGGAGATGTGTATAAGAGACAGCTTTCAAGATGTGCTGATTATTACACGTGCCCATTCGGCATGGGTACAGGTTATGTTTTACCTGGGTTATTTCGTGATGGCTATTCCTGCCGGACTGTTTATCAATAAGTACGGTTACCGGAAAGGAGTGGTTTTCGGTCTGTTGCTTTATGGCATAGGTTCCCTGCTTTTTATTCCTGGGGAATATTGGATGTCTTTCAATTTTTTTCTGTTCTCCTTGTTTGTCATAGCCTGTGGCCTGGTTTTTCTGGAAACAGCGGCTAATCCTTACATGACGGAATTAGGCGATCGGGAAACGGCTGCCAGTCGCCTGAATCTGGCGCAGTCATTCAATGGATTGGGTTGTATTTGCGGTCCGCTTATCGGGGGATTGTTATTGTTCTCGGAAGGGGGCGAAAGCAATATATCATTGCCTTACACACTGATGGGGATCATTGTATTGGGAGTTGCTCTGGCATTCTATAAGATACGCCTGCCGGAGATTGTTCATGAAGCTGATGAAGAAGAAGTTGGAGAAAACGGTGCACGCGGGCTTTGGTCGCACAAGCTGTTTATCTTCGGTATTATCAGCCTGTTTTGCTACGAGATTGCAGAAATATCAATCAACAGCTTCTTTATTAATTATGTGGTGGATGACGGCTGGATGAATGCCCGCGATGCATCTGTAGTACTTTCGTTCGGTGGTCTGGGACTGTTTATGTGCGGACGTTTTGCCGGTAGCTGGATTATGCGGTATATCCGGGCAGAAAAAGTGCTGTTTGTTTGTGCGATAGGAACGGTGATCAGTACGTCTTTGGTGGTTCTTGATCTGGGCATTTTGTCGTTGATAGCCCTGTTTCTGGGATATGCGTTCGAAGCTATTATGTTCCCCACGATTTTCGCTCTTTCATTGAGGGGATTGGGTAACTATACGAAGCGTGCGTCTTCTTATCTGATGATGTCCCCCATCGGAGGAGCGGTAGGACCGCTCATGATGGGGTATGTGGCTGATCAGACCAATATGTCTTTCTCTTTCATCGTTCCGTTGCTTTCGTTTATCGTGGTGTTGCTTTATGCCTGGAAAGTAAAGCAACGTTCGCTCTGCTAATATCCGAATTTCTCCACAGCCTTTTCCATCTGTTCGATGATGGCGACTCCGAAGGGACAGTTCGTTTCGCATTGTCCGCACTGGATGCACTCTGAGGCGTGGTGTGTGAGGGCTTTGTAGTGTTCACGCACAGTCTCGGGTATCTCGTTCTGGGCAATGGTCAGGTTGTAGTACTTGTTCACGCTTGCTATGTCGATGCCTACGGAACAGGGAGCGCAATGTCCGCAATACATGCAATGGCCTTTCCAGGTGAACTTTTCCATGCCTGTCATGACGGCGGTGTAGTCTCTTTCTTCTTTGCTGGCGGTGCACCAGTCGATGGCTGCCTGCATCTCATCACAACTTCTGCACCCCACCATGATGGAGGCAACAGCCGGACGGGTCAGTGCATATTCGATGCATTGCACCGGAGTCATAGCTTTGCCAAAGGGTGAGTTGGTTTCACTTAGCAAATCTCCGCCGCCATATACCTTCATCACATCGAGCCCTACACCTTTCTCTTCGCACAGTTCGTAGAGCCTTTCCCGTTCCGGATCTATGTTCTGCAGGGAGTGGGCATAGTTTTCATCGGCCCATAAGTCATCTACGTTTTCAGTGGGCGGTTGCAGATCATAGCAAGGATTGATGGAGAACATCAGCACTTCAATCAGTCCGCTTTCCACAGCCATACGTGCAACGGTGGGGTTGTGGCTGCTCAGTCCGATGTGGCGGATTCTGCCTTCTTCCTTCAGGCGCAGGGCCAGCCGGATGACGGGACCATTGAATACTTCATGAAAGTCTTCTTCACTGTCCACATAGTGTATCATGCCGATATCCAGATAGTCGGTATCGAGGCGTGCCAACTGGTCTTCGAAGGAGGCGATTGCTTTGTCGATGTCGCGTGTACGCAGGTACTGGTCGTTTTCCCAGGTGGTGCACAGATGCCCTTGGATGATAAATTGCTCGCGGCGGCCTGTCAACGCTTTGCCGATGTTGCTGCGTAAATCGGGGTTGGAGGCGTACATATCAATAAAGTTGATTCCTTTACTGATGGCGAAATCCATTGCTGCAGATGTCTGTTCTTCTGTTTTGCCAACGAAACCTTCGCACCCTAATGCGATGGTGCTGACTGACAAACCGGTATTTCCTAATGTTCTATATTCCATGATGTTTTTCTGTTTCTAAAATACGCTTTTGCGAAGTTACTAATTTATGCGAATCGGTAGTTTAATTTAGTTTATTATTATTAGGTTATGAACTAAAAAAACAGGGTAGTGGTGTATATTGTCTACAAATGATGTATGTTCCTAAAACAGTCGTATACTGAACCTAATTCAGTCGTATACTGAATGCCATTCAGTCGTATACTTAATAGGGTTCAGTCGTATACTGAATAGGGCGTGGTTTAATGATGTTGATAATCAGAAAGTTATAAAAATCTGTATTGCTGTTGATAAATTCTGACAAATCTCTGCGATATATAGCGCAGCTACTTTATCACCTTACCACCTTATCACTCTTTCTCTTCCTTTCTATCCAGAGAAAACGGAGACGTTTATATGGGTTCGGGTGGTTGTTTCTTCTTCTGTTTCCTGCTTATCAGCATGACTCCCAGTAGTATGATGAACAGTCCGCCCAATTGGATGAAGGTCACTTGTTCGTTTCCCACGATTACTCCTAAAAGTACGGCAATGAACGGATTGACATAGGCGTGGGTACCGACTTCTGCCGCAGGCCGCACTTTTAGCAGCCAGACGTAGGCAGAATAGGCAAGCAGGGAACCGAAGAATATCAGATAAGCCAGTGACAGCCAGCTTGCAGATGAAACATTCAACAGGTCGGTCCTTTGCATATCTCCATTCACAGCACTGCAAATCCAGAACATACCACTGGCGAAAAGCATCTGCCAGCCTGAACCGGCAAACGCATTTACTTCTTCCTCGCGGGAAGAGCGGTATTTGGCATACAAGGTACCCAGTGCCCAAGATATGCATCCGAAAACAAGAAGTAAGATTCCACGCTCGCTGTGCGGATGCAGGTTTGCTGCATTGAGTTGTTCCAAATAAAGCAAAATAACGCCCCCGAAACCGATGACTCCACCTGCGATTGTAAGAGGATTGCGGAGATTAGTTTTCCACATTGGGGCATCCAACAGCAGAATCCAGAGTGCGGTGGAAGAAGCGATGATAGCTACCAGGCTACTGGTTAAGTAGCGTTGTGCCAGCATCACTACAGCCATATCTATGAACAGCAATACAATTCCGCTGACGGCAGAGCGCTTTATCAGGCTTCTCCTGAATATTTTCTCTCCCCGTAAGTGGCATATGCCGAGAAGTATAAGTGCGGCTGCCGTAAACCGTAAAGCTCCGAGCAGAAAAGGAGGCAGGTCCTTTAATGCTACACCTATGAAGAAGTAGGTAGATCCCCAGACTACATAGATAAGGAAATAGCCGGTAATGATACCGGTTATGTTTCTGTTTGCTTTATTCGGTTCTTCCATTGCTTGAACCTTTCTAAACCTTCTGTTAATACTTGCCGGGGGCAGGCTATGTTGATGCGGACAAAGCCTTCTCCGGTGTCTCCGTACATGCTGCCTTCGTTCAGCCAGAGCTTTTCCTGTTCCAATAGCGAGGTCACTATATCTTCCGAGGTACGCTTTAATGCGGAACAATCCACCCACACCAGGTAAGTACCTTCCAACTTTGTTACGGGAAACTCCGGCAGATGTTCGGCGAAGAAACTTCTCAGGTAGTTATAGTTATCAAACAAATACCTTTTCAGTTCTTCCAGCCATTCTTCCCCTTCATTATAGGCAGCTATCAAAGCCTCTACTCCAAATGGATTTACGTCGCAGACTTCGTTTATATTGATGGCTTTGTCTATCTTCTTGCGTACATCGGCATCGGCAGATACGATGTTTGCAATCTGGACTCCTGCCAGGTTGAACGCCTTGCTGGGGGAAATGCAAGTGACGGAATTCATCAGGAACTCCTGCGATATGGAGGCGAAAGGTGTATAGGTATATTCCGGAAAAACCAGTTCACAATGAATTTCATCCGCTACTACCGTTACATGATTCCGGAGGCAAATCTCACCGATACGTATCAGTTCTTCCCGGTTCCATACTCTTCCGGCGGGGTTGTGAGGGTTGCACAATAGTAAGAGTTTGACTTTACTATCGGCAGCCTTCTTCTCCAAGTCATCGAAATCAATCCGGTAAGTTTCGTTTTCATATATCAGTGGGTTGGAAACGATTTCACACCCGTTGTTTCGTATGGACGAAAAGAAGCAATTATACACCGGAGTCTGTACCAGGACTTTGTCGCCGGGGCCGGTCAGGGCTTTTATGATTGCCGACAGCGCCGGTACTACTCCGGAGGTATAGATAATCCACTCTTTTTCTATTCTCCAGTCGTGGCGTCTTTTGAACCAGTTGATCGTTGCATTGTAGTAAGCATCGGGTACACGGACGTATCCGAAGATGCCATGCTCCACTCGCTTCTTCAACGCTTCCGTCACGGCGGGTGCTGTGTGGAAATCCATATCGGCTACCCACATCGGCAATACATTCGGGTCCGTGGCAGAATCCCATTTATAGGAATTCGTGCCCCGGCGTGGAATGATTTCATCGAAGTTGTACGGCATATTGCATCTCTTTTGTTGTTTCATCAAAACAGGTCCGGTCGTCCCAAAGTTTCAGTTTGCAGTTGCCGGGAGCCTTTATGTTTTCGTCTATGATGACGGCTCCGTAACTTTCGGCCGTGATGCTTCCCGTGCGCGGGTTCTTTATGCTGTGAACCGGACTTTTGATGGTGGCTTGGAGACTGCTGTATTCAAATGCAAGGTCGGCATCATCGGCCATTGTGCAGTTTTCCATAATCAGGTCGTGGGCATAACAGAGTGGTTGCGTGCCTGAAATTTTGCAGTTCACCAGACGCAGGTTTCTGGAATGCCAGCCCAGGTATTCGCCATTCAGTTCGGAATCATACACCGTTACGTTTTCCGTATTCCAGAAGGCATCTTTGGAGTTGATGATGGCATTGCGGATTTCTACGTTCTTGCAATACTGGAATGAGTAGTTTCCGTTCTGGCTGTAATTTTCAATGCGTATGTTCTCACCGTGTATGAACAGGTAATCGGCTTTGTCAATCTGTACGTTTCTGAGTTCTACATTGCGGCAGAACCAAAGGGTTTCCAAGGCATTGGGAAGTTGCACGTTTTCCAGTTTTATGCCGTCCATTTCGCGGAACATCTTCGGTGCTTCTACTACGGTATCTGTCATTTGCACATTCTGCGAGTACCAAAGTGCGGCACGGGCACCTTCTGTAAAGAAACAGTTCTTTATAGTGAAGCCATTGTTGTGCCAGTACGGGTATTTCCCTTCGAAACGGCAGTTCACTGCCACGATATTGCTACATTCTTTCAATGCGGACTCACCTGTATGGATGGTTACATTTTCCAGTTGGAGGTTGTGAGTTGCAAACAGGGGGCGTTCGCCTCCGAATTCTTTGTTTTTGATAATTTCCATAATTTCTTTGTTTTTATTGTAGTTCGAATGTTACGGTTACACTGCCCGAACCGAGGGCGGATGCCAGTCCCGAAGGGTTATTTACACGCCCCAGGCGAGTGTAGCTGTAGGATGTTGAAAAGGTCTCATAGAAAAGTACCAGACAGGAGCCGCCGTAAAGCATCAGGTCGCCCGTGCGGATGGTTCCCGGGTTGGAAGATGTGGTAGGCAGGTTCTCCGATAGATAGAAGTACTTTTCGTTGCCGTTCAGTTCGGACATGTTTATGGTCATAGGCAGTAATGCCTTGAAGGCTGTTGCCGCCGCATTGTTTTCCAGTGTGGCGGTGAATGAGGCGGAGCCGACTGTTATTTTTAGATTGTTGCTCATAGGGTTATCGTCATCATCATCGTCATTGCCGGGATTAACCGGAGGCTCGTCGTCGTCCGTACTTCCCGGAGGTATCTGTTGCCCTGTTTCGGGTATAGGAGCATCGTCGCTGCATGATGTGCCCCAAACGGACAATGTCAACGTCATAAAAATGAGTACTAAGTAATATTTCATAATCTTCACGGTATTATTTCAGGTATTCCTTAAAGAAAGAGTCCAGCTTGTTGAACGGGATGAGGCTGACCCGGTCGTAAAGGTCCACATGGCCTGCACCGGGTACGATGTATAATTCTTTGGGCTCGGCAGCCTTGCTGTAGGCGTCTTCGCTGAATTCGCGTGAGTGTGCATTCTCTCCGGTGATGAAAAGCATGGGGCGCGGTGAGATGGTTTCGATATCGGCAAACGGATAGAAGTTCATGAACTTCGTGTTGCTTGCCAGGGTGGGGTGCGTGGTGGTCAGGGGCGTTGCACCTTCGGGGGTAAATTCTCCGCGTTCTGTACGGTAGAATTCATAAAACTCGCGTTCAATAGGAGAGGAGTCAGGCGTCAGTTCGTGTACGGTGCCGCCGGTGTATTTCGTTTCTCCACCCAGAAATTCCGCATAGCGTTGTTCGGCGGCTTCGGCAATGATTTGTTTCCTTTGTTCCAGGGTCAGTGCGTGTTTCAGTCCGTTGCGGCTTGCCGTACCCATATTATACATGCTGATGGTTGCGATGGCTTTCAGGCGTGGGTCGATTTTTGCCGCACTGATGGCGAAACTTCCACTGCCGCAGATACCGATTACGCCGATACGGTTGCGGTCGACAAACGGGCGTGTACCGAGGAAATCGACTGCTGCGCTGAAGTCTTCCGCATAGATTTCCGGGGAGACGCTGTTGCGTGGTTCTCCTTCACTTCCTCCCCAAAAGGACAGGTCGATGGCGAGGGTGACGAAACCGCATTCGGCCATCTTGGTGGCATAGAGGTTTGCACTTTGTTCTTTGACTGCTCCCATCGGGTGCCCGACGATGATTGCGGGATACGTTTCTCCTGCTTTCATATCTTTGGGCAGGAAAAGGTTGCCGGCCACTTTCATTTTGTACTGGTTGGAGAAGGATACTTTCTCCATGTTGACAAGAGTACTTTTATAAAAGTTGTCCGCATCTGTTTGTGCGAAGGAGAGGCTTGTGCCGAGTGTCACTAAAAATGACGCTGCTACTGATAGTATTCGTTTCATATACGCTTTGTTTTTGGTGATTAAATTGATTCTCTGTTTTCTACAATGCAAATGTACGGCGGAGTCAGCATACTGTTTGTAGACAGATTACGGACATGATAACCCGAATTACAGATTATGAAGAAATGGGCGGGGAGCTTTATCGCCTGCTTGTCCTTCTTTATCTTCTGTTTACAAACTTTGCGGATACGAAACCCGTTGTGGGTTTAAGCGCGATGTTGCGTGTAACTAAATAGTATAGAGGTATGAAAACAGAAGATATGGAACCTGACGTGGGAACCGATGCAGGGACCGATGTGGAAATTGACGTGGGAAGGATGGAGCTGTCGTCCTACATGCTTGCAGTGATTGAAAAGTTGAAACATGAACAGAAGTATGCGGCTGCACATGGTTATCTGTGTGCGCTTCATTCGTTTCAGGACTTTGCCGGTGGCAGGGGAGTGCCTTTGCCGATGAATGAAGTCTTCCGTCCCGAACGGCTGAAAGCCTATGAGGAGTGGTTGATGCAGAAGAAGGCGCGTCCGCTGAAGCCGAACAGTGTGACCTGCTACATGAGTTCTCTGCGTGCGGTGTACAATCGCTGGATGCCTGCCGGCACTCCGGGACATGATGCAAAGATGTTTGCTGACGTGCATACCCGCGTGGTTTCGCAGACCAAACGGGCGTTGCAAGGATGGCAGATGGAAAAGGTGCTGGCGGGCAGTCCCTTCATTGCCGGACAGACTGCCCTCGATTATTTCCGCTTGATGTTCCTCTGCCGGGGCATGCCTTTCATCGACCTTGCCCACCTGCGAAAGCGCGATTTGCAAGGTCGATACCTCGTCTACCTGCGCCACAAGACGAAACGCCCGATGCGGGTGGAGCTGTGTCCCGAAGCGTTGCGCCTGCTACGCGAATACGGAAAGAAAAGTCCGGATTCCCCCTACCTGCTCCCCATTCTGGATGCGGACACGTCTGGCGGCTGGGGACTGTATAAGGACTATCAGGATGCCTTGCGCCACTTTAACCGTGAATTGGCACCGGCGGTGGAGCTTCTGCTGCCCGGCGTACGGGTCAGCTCGTATACGGCACGCCACACCTGGGCCACGCTGGCTTATCACATGGGATTGCCTTTGGGCGTCATCAGCCAGTCGTTGGGGCACGCTTCCATACGGGTGACGGAAACCTATCTGAAGCCTTTTGAAAACGAACGGCTTGATAAAGCGAATAAACAACTGATTGCAGCTGTGAAGAAAGGCAAATGGAAGAGTTTTGCTAATAACAACATACTGTAAGGCACGATTTTAGCAAGAAGTTACTTACCAAGTAACGGCGATAAAAGTATGCAAATATGCGTTTATTTTCACAAACAGGCAAGCAAAAGTTAAGGAAATTTTAAAATAATAGATACGGTATAGAATAACGGATATCTGAAATAAGAAAAACACATATCAATCCTCTTATTCCTACTGCGGCAGGCATATGAAATGCAGCTCCCACTTTTTGTACTGAAAGTGGAACGACTACTTCTTGTACTTTCTTTATCCTGAAAAGTTTCTTTTAGTCTAAACGGTGCGCCCGGGAAACGCTTTTCCGGACTGCATCGGATAGTAGTGCGCCGTTACTTGGTAAGTAACTTCCCATCATGCGGCATGCATCCCCAATTATAAACATATAAAATTCTCAGAATTATGAAAAACAAGGAAAACTACGTATCACCGCAGATTGAAGTGATACCTATGGAGACAGAAGGTGTGATAGCCGGCAGCGGCAAATTGCCCGGTGTGGGCGATGGAGGCGGTGGCTACCGCTCTGCAGGAACTTACCGTAGCGGTTCTACTCGCGGCTATAACGGCAGCGCCGTTAGCGATCTTGAAGACATGATAAACGACATCCTTACCTTCGAGCAATAATGAAAACGATGAAACAGATTTGTGCAGCCTCCCTGACGCTTGCACTGGTTGTTGTCGCCTCAGGCTGCAACACTAACGACTTGCCGGACACAGTCCGCACCCTCCCCGACAAACAAGATGGAAAGATGACCATACACGCCGCTACCGGACAGCAATCCGACACCCGCGTGGCGTACGAAGACGGCGCGGCGGGCATGGACGGCAAACTGACCTGGCAGACGGGCGACCGCCTGACCGTGGTGCGGATGAAAGGCGGCAGCTGCGTGAACTATGCCGACGACTACCAATACAACGGCACGGACGGCGCTACCTCCGGCCCTTTCACGGGAACAGCGATTTCCAATGCCGGTGACAGTTGGACGATTTACTCCCCCCATACCGTAACAGTGAACACCTCTGACGGCACCGCCACCCTCCCCATGACAGGACAGACGCAGACGGCGGACGGCAGCACCAGCCACCTCCGAAACTACCTGTTGCTGTCCTCCGAAGGTATCGCGGACCTCAGTGCCGATTTCACTCTGGCGATGAAGGGCAGCATCATGAAGTTCGACCTCAGCAACGTGCCTGCCGAAGTGGGCAAGCTGACAAACCTGGTGTGGACGGTGGAGACGACCGGCGGCACCCGCTGCCTCACGCTGGGCTTTGCGCCGGGAGCCGTGACCTTTGCTGACGGCAAGCGCACGCTGACCGCCTACCTTGCCTTCATGCCCGGAGAGATGGCGGTGAAAGCGGGAGGAAAATTCACCGTGACGCTGACAGGCGACAAGACCTACCGGGCGGAGACAACGATAGACGGAGGAAAGACTTATGCTGCGGGAATGAGATATACGGCGGCGATAGACGGAAACTCCTCGATGAGTTGGGAGGAGAAAGCGGTTATGGCACTCACCGTAAAGGTGAGCGATGACAATCGGTCATTTAATATTCCATTTCCCGAGTCCGGCAACACCCCTGCCGAACTTACTGTAGACTGGGGAGACGACACTCCTCCTACGACGGTGGCATCGGGCACTGCCCTTTCTTCGAATGATGATTTCAACCACACGTATGCAGCGGCAGGCACATATACCCTTACCATCACGTCCGGACAGACGGACAAAACGCAACAGCAAATACCGGCTATAACTTTTTTCTATAATAGAGGGAATAGCAATGCATCGAAGTTGATAAGTATCGACACTCCATTGCTGAACACGAAGGCAATAAACTTCGGCGACTGCTTCTTTGGCTGTGCTTCACTGTCAAGCATTCCGTCGGGATTATTCGATAATAACACGCAGGTAATGTCTTTCAGCATGTGCTTCTATAACTGCACTTCACTGTCAAGCATTCCGGCAGGATTGTTCGATAAGAACACGCAGGCAACGAGCTTCGAGGCGTGCTTCTATAACTGCACTTCACTGTCAAGCATTCCGTCGGGATTGTTCGATAAGAACACGCAGGTAACGAGCTTTAACAACTGCTTCTCTCGCTGCACTTCACTGTCAAGTATTCCGTCGGGATTATTCGACAAGAACACGCTGGCAAGGGAATTTTACAACTGCTTCTCTCGCTGCACTTCACTGTCAAGTATTCCGTCGGGATTATTCGACAAGAACACGCTGGCAACGGAATTTTACGACTGCTTCTCTGACTGCATTTCACTGTCAAGCATCCCGTCGGGATTGTTCGATAAGAACACGCTGGCAACGAACTTTAACGAATGCTTCTTTGGCTGTACTTCACAGTCAAGCATCCCGACGGGATTATTCGATAAGAACACGCTGGCAACGGACTTTAACGCCTGCTTCTCTGGCTGCACTTCATTGTCAAGCATTCCGGCAGGATTGTTCGATAAGAACACGCTGGCAACGGAATTTAACGCCTGCTTCTCTGGCTGCACTTCATTGTCAAGCATTCCGACGGGATTGTTCGATAATAACACGCTGGCAACGAACTTTGGCTTCTGCTTCTCTGTCTGCCATTCATTGTCAAGCATTCCGACGGGATTATTCGATAAGAACACGCTGGCAACGGACTTTGGCTTCTGCTTCTCTGACTGCCCTTCATTGTCAAGCATTCCGGCAGGATTGTTCGATAATAACACGCAGGCAACGGACTTCGGCTACTGCTTCTCTCGCTGCACTTCACTGTCAAGCATTCCGTCGGGATTGTTCGATAAGAACACGCTGGCAACGAACTTTGACTTCTGCTTCTCTGGCTGCTCCATCCTTGTACTGAACGAAAATATATTCAGTGCAACCAATAGTCATGACCGCTTTTCCGGAAAAGAAATGTCGTTCTACTATTGTTTTGAAAATGTAGGAAAACTCCTTTCTCCCGGCTCTGGCGGCACAGCTCCCGACCTATGGAGCTATGATAAAGGCGGTGCATCATGGACTACTACCGATTGCTTCGCAAATGCCACCCACCTTAGCAACTATGCATCTATCCCCACCGCTTGGGGAGGTGTTGCCTCCGTACCCTAATTTCCCCGTTGTGTGGCGTTTCCCGCATCCCCTCTCTTCGGCATTGTCCGAAGAGAGGGGCCGGTAGCGCCACACAACGGAAACAGAACGACGGTCGTTAATTATGTAAATATATATCACCCTCCGCCGATTCCCCGAAAACTGCATGCGCACGAAGCAAAAACTGCGTGCGCACGGAGTTAAAAATGGAAGCGCACGGAATTTAAACTGCGTGCGCACGCATTTTCAACGCGAAGCGCACGCATTTTTTGCTTCGTGCCCAGAACTGAAAAACCGCGCCACAGGGCCTTCCGGAGCCACCCCGGAAAATCCCTTTCCCAGACCGACGCATCATTTAATAAAAACTATAACGATATGCCAAAATTTAGATTTGTAAGAAAAAAGAACCTTCAGAAGAAGGACGACCCGGGCAAGTGGTACGCTTCGCCCACAGTAACTAACCGCCTGAACACCGGCACCGTCTGCCGCGTGGTGACCCGCAACACCACCACTGCGCCCACGGAGCTGGAGTCGGGCTTCAACCTGGTGTGCGACGGCATCCCCCTGCAATTGCAGTTGGGCAACAGCGTGCAACTGGGCAAGCTGGGCACCCTGCGCCTCAGCTTCGGCAGCGTGGGCGTGGAAGATGTGGACCAGTTTAATGCCGCCACCATGATAAAGAACGTTAAGGTAATCTTCACCCCCTCCAAAGAACTGATGTCCTCCATCAAGGACGGACTCTCGTTCGAGAATGTAGGTGTGGTGGACAATGGTTTCACTTATGCCAGCACCCGCGCTTATAAAGAAGCGAAAGGGCAGGGCGGCGGAAGCGGCTCCGGCTCCGGCGGCTCCGGTGGTGAAGGTGGTCTTGAAGAAAATCCGTTGGGATAGAGGCCGATGACCTTATAAAATCAAAAAAGAGAGGCGTCCGGCGGTTGGTGGCAACGGCGGATGATGGATATATGAAAAAAGCTCCGGCATGCAGTAGCATTGCCGGAGTTTTTGTATTTTTGGGGCATTGAATCAAAAGAAAAACTTATGTCAGAGAAAGAAATAAATGATGGAAACTATTTTTATGCTGCGACTTTCAGTTTCATCGTTTTCGAAGATTGCACCGTGCGAATTCTCAGAACAACGAATACGATGCTGACCGCAAGAAACAACAAAGAACCGATTACGGAATAGCGTGTATCAAAGAAAGTGATAAATGCTCCGCAGGCTGCCGCACCCACCGTCGTACCCAGATTGGCGGATAATAGGAATAAACCGTTAGCGAAATCCGGAGCTTCGGGAGCGGCTTCGGTTATCATATATTGCATGGTGTTTTGCCCGTATCCTGCCAGAATACCCAGAATCAGAATAATAACAGTCATGGCCGCAAGCCATTCCCCTAAAATGAATATACATATATAAAAGGTGAATAGTGCGAACGGAATGAATATCATGCTGCGTATCGGGTTGGTGGCTAACTGTTTTCCTGCAATGACGTTTCCGATAATATTGGCAAGCCCGTATATCATCAGCAAGATGCTGATGACACTATAAGAAACTTCCGTAACCGTTTTCAGATAATCAGACATATAACTGAAGAATCCGAATAAAGCACCGTTTATCAGGGTGACAGCCATAATGGAATACCAGATAATCTTCTTTTTCAGCACATTGAGTTGCGCACCGTAAGATAGCTTTTCTTTCACAGGCATGGAGGGCACGAATAGGAGGGTAGCCATAAATACCAGTGCATTCACCACCGTGAAAAACATCATACCCATCGTAAACGACACCTCACTCGCTATGTAGCTGGTCACCGGTACACCCAATACCATGCCGGCGGATACTCCAATGAAGACTTTGGCTACGGCCTTCGGAGCTTTCTCTTTGCTGACAGATGCGGCCGCTACCGTGAAAGCCATCGATACATATACAGGATGAAGGAAAGCCGGAAGGGCACGGGCTATCAGTAGTAGGGTAAAGTTGGAGGTAAGCATCGAAATGATGTTGCTCAGTGTGAAGACTCCCAGTGCCAGCAACATGACTTTTTTCCGGTTTATGCCCGAGAAAAGTAGCGGCATAATGGGCGCTGATATAGCCACTACCAATGCGAATATACTGACCGTCCATCCTGCTTCGGGAACGGTTACGTGGAAATGCTCGGCTATCAGGGGGAGGATTCCGATGACTCCCATTTCGGTATTGATGATTCCGAAGACTCCTGCGGTAAGGATGAATACGAGCAAAGCACCCGAATTGGGTTTCAATTTATTAGTCTGTCTCATAAATTATATGGTTCTTTGATACATTGATTTCTATACTGCAAAGTACGGAAGAACTCATACAAATCTTGGTAGATAGATTACGGGAGTGATAACCCGAATTACAGATTATGGGATGCTGGAGAATAAATTGATAGCTATTGCCCCCTTTTTTCTGAAAATAAAAGCGTAAACAAACTATGGAAACACATCGTCTTAGTCTGTTTACGCTTCTCTGTGAGAACTCAATGGTTCTATTATGATTTCAATTAACGGATAAAGTTTGTCCGTACCAAAGGTTCGGCTTCCGGGTGCTTCTGCCCGTCAGCCGCATTTTTCAATAACCAGGCCATATTTCTGCCTAACATTCGCATAGTCTGTAATCCTTCCGCATCTTGCAGGACATCGCCCGGCATCATTCCATGAATAATATTCCAATATTGGGAAGAAACAACAGGCATATGGTTTATTGTGAAATACTTATTCAATCTGTCAAGAGTAGCACTGGCTCCACCTCTCCGGCAAACAGCTATTGCCGTAGCCGGTTTGTACTCCATCAACTCCGAGCTTGAATAGAAAAGGCGGTCTAACAGGGCGCACAGCGAACCATTGGGACCGGCGTAATAGGTCGGTGAGCCTACTACCAGTCCGTCAATACCTTCTTCCAGTTTCTGGCGGATGTTGTTGTACAATTCGTCTTTAAAGATACACCGTCCCAATTCAGTGCAGCGGTTGCAGGCTATGCAACCTTGTACGGCTTTTGTTCCGATAGAAATGATTTCTGTTTCTACTCCGTTTTCATTCAGCGCCTTTGCTACCTCCGATAAAGCCAAATGTGTATTTCCGTTTTTCCGGGGACTTCCATTTATCAGTAATACTTTCATCTTTTTTTCTTCTTGATATTAATTATATTCGTCAGACTTTGAAGCGTATATTTATATTAAAAACACTGGCATGACTTATAAGGTTCGCCCATCCATCCATCAACGATAGGATTTGTCGAAGATTCCTGCGCAATCTTCATCCGTCATTTCGCAAGGATTGGCAAGGAATAATCCTCCCTGCATGGAGCGGGCACCTTGGGCAAGCGTCATAGATTCTTCTTTCTTGAATCCGTAATCGCTCATCTTCAAATCGGCCACACCGCAATCCTCCTGCAATTTGACAAGTGCCGTGATGAAATCTTCCGGCTTGTCAGCATTTTCAATGCCCATTGCTTTTGCCATTTTGATGAACTGTTCGTCGCAGGCACGACGCTCGATGAAGAACTCATAGAAAGCCTTGGAAATCATAATCAGCCCTGCGCCGTGAGGAAGATTATGATGGTAGGCACTCATGGAGTGTTCCATGGAATGTTCGGCCGTGGTGCTTGTCAGTTGCATGGTGATGCCTGCCAGCGTGCTGCCGTATGCGACGTGTTCTCTTGCTTCCATATCATTCCCGTCTCTGACTGCACGTGGCAGGTATTTCGTAATATTCTCGATGGCGGACAATGCAATCGCTTCGCTCAGGATGTTCACGCCGTTGCTTATCATTACCTCTGTGTTGTGGAACAAAGCATCGAATCCCTGGTATGCCGTGTATTTGGCGGGAACGGTTCGCATCAGTTCCGGGTCTACGATGGCAAGGACGGGAGTCAGTTCCGGTGCGCCGAAACCGATTTTCTCATTCGTGTCGGGATTGGAGATAACGCCCCAGCAATTGATTTCGGAGCCTGTTCCTGAAGTTGTGGCAATGGTAACTATGGGCAATCCCGGATTTTTCAGTGGCATTGCTTTGCCGGTGCCGCCAAAAACATAATCCCATAAGTCGCCCGGGTTCGTTGCCATTGCCGCTATGGCGACTGATGCATCGAGTACGGCACCTCCTCCGAGAGCCAGAATAAAATCGCAGGCATTTTCTTTGGCAAAAGCGGCTCCTTCCATGACGACGCTTTTGTACGGGTTTTCCATAATCTTGTCGAAGATGGCATACTCGATGCCGGCCTTTTCCAATTGTTCAATCGTGCGGTCGAGCGAACCGTTGACCTTGGTCGACTTACCATTTGAAATCAAAAGTAGGGCTTTCTTGCCGGGCATTGTCTGCTTGTGCAGATTGTTCAGTTCGCCTGCGCCGAATAGGATGCGGGTAGGGTTGTAAAAAGAAAAATTCATTCTTGTATTCATACGTCTTTCAGTTATTTAATTTTGTAATCGTTTTAATGGTTCTCCATAGGGAACTATCGGATGCTGCAAAATTAGCTGTCTTCCTGCGATTGCAGAATACCCGGATTACAGATTGAATAACCCTTTTTACAGTTTCTGCGTATTCTTGTAGGGTAATGAATCAGTTACGAGCTACAGGCTACAAGCTACAAGTAGCTGCGCTATGTTCCGAAAGGCACTTGTAGCTTGTAGCCTGTAGCTCGTAACTTTATTCATTTCTTTTTCGTGATGAATGAAAGTTATACCCCAATTACAGATAGTATAACCCTTATTACAGACACCTTATTATTCTGAAAAATAATTCATATCTTTGCTGCTGTTCAAATACTTAGGATTATGGAAAAGGTTATAAATCTGGATAATGTGGACCAGTACAATCATTTGTACGGACTTGAAACATTGCACCCTTTGGTAAGTGTTGTTGACCTTACGAAAGCGACGAAAGCGGTCAATCAAATACAAATGCATTATGGTGTTTACGCACTTTTTCTGAAGCTGGCAAAGACTTGTGATATTAAGTACGGCCGTCAGTCTTATGACTATCAGGAAGGTACTATTGTCTGTTTTGCACCCGGACAGACGATTAGTGTGAGTACGGTTGGTGACCAAATCAGCCAGCCCGTTTACGGTCTCGTCTTTCATCCCGATTTGATTCACGGGACTGCACTTGGGAAAACGATAAAGAACTATACCTTCTTCTCCTATGCAGTGCATGAGGCTTTACACCTGTCCGATCAGGAAAAAGAAACCGTGATGGACTGCCTGAAGAAAATCAGCATCGAACTGGAACACCCCATAGACAAGCATAGCAAGTCATTGATTGCAATGAACATAGAACTCTTGCTCAACTATTGCATGCGTTTCTATGAGCGCCAGTTCATCACCCGCAGCAATGCGAATAAAGATGCTTTGACGAAGTTCGAACAACTGTTGGATGAATATTTTCAGAGCGGTCTTCCGATGCAGGAGGGGTTGCCGTCAGTGAAATATTTCGCAGACAGGATTTATCTTTCTCCCAATTACTTTGGTGATATGATTAAGAAGGAAACCGGGAAAACACCCCAGGAACATATACAGACAAAGGTCATCGAACTGGCCAAAGAGCACATCCTCGGAGCGGAAGAAACCATCAGCGAGATTGCTTACAGGCTGGGATTTCAGTATCCGCAGCACCTGAACCGCCTGTTTAAGAAGCGCGTAGGCTGCACCCCGAACGAATACCGACTGCAAAATTCATAGCTTTGAAAAAGGATATATTGAACATAGAGACCGTACATCAGTGTAATTGTTGCCTGGGCAACAAGACACTGCATCCGCTGGTGAGTGCTATTGACTTATCCAAAGCCAACGTGATGCAACGTACCATCAAGTTCGACTTTTACACCCTGTTATTGCTGGAAAGTGAATGTTGCGACTATATCTATGGACGTAAATACTACGACTATTCCAATGCCACCATGTTGTTTCTGGCTCCGGGAGCATCTATCGATATGAATGACGGGAAGGTTCTTCCCAAAAAAGGTTGGCTGCTGGCATTCCATCCGGACTTTCTGTGTAATACCTCTCTGGAGCAGCACGTCAGGCATTGTCCGTTCTTCTCTTATAGTCCCAATGAAGCGTTGCATCTGTCGTTGCGTGAGAAAACGAAAGTTGTGGAGTGTTTCTGCAATATAGAGCAGGAACTAAAGCATGCGATAGACTGCCATAGCAAGGTGTTAATCTCAAGATATATAGAATTGTTGCTGGATTATTGTTCCCGCTTCTACGAACGCCAGTTCATTACGCGGAATGAGGCGAATAGGACAATATTGTGTAAAATGGATACGCTGTTGGATGAATATATCCGCTCCGGGCAGTTGAAGACCAAGATATTGCCGACCGTAAAGTATTGTGCAAATCTGCTTCACTTGTCGCCACGCTATTTCATGGACCTGTTGAAGTTTGAAACGGGGAAGAACCTGGATGAATATTTCCAGTTGAAAAGGATAGAGATAGCCAAGAAAATGTTGTCTGCCAATGAGAATACCGTTAGTTCGGTTGCCGAAATATTGGGCTTTTCAAGCGTGCAATATTTCAGCAACCTGTTCCGGAAACTGGTAGGGGTAGCCCCTAATGAATACAGGCTTTCACAGAACTAAGTACTTTTGATGTTCTGCGATATCCACATCCCTATATCTTGTTTGCTAAGTGCTGCCGCCATGAGGTCGGGAAATTTATCGGGTGTACAAGCGAAAGTCGGTACACCGATATTTGCCAGAAACTCCGCATGGTCCTTGTCGTAAGAGGGGGCGCCGTCGTCATTCAGTGCAGGCAGAACGATGAGTTGCACACCACTGTTCACTAAAGATACGAACTTCTTGCGCATTTCCCGGGCATCGCCACCTTCATACAAGTCGGTAACCAGCACCAGTACCGTATCCTGCGGACGGGTAATCACTCCCTGGCAATAGGTCAGGGCACGGGCGATGTCCGTACCTCCACCCAACTGCACGCCAAAAAGCAGATCTACCGGGTCTTGCAAATCATCGGTCAGGTCTACAACCGCCGTATCAAATACTACCATCCGTGTGCTTACTGCCGGAATGGAAGCCAGCACCGAGCCGAATATTCCGGAATAAATCACCGATGTTCCCATTGAACCGCTCTGGTCCAGACAGAGAATGATGTCTTTCATCGCTTTCCGCTTCCTGCCGTAACCGATGCGTACTTCCGGGATAATCGTCTTATATTCCGGCTGATAATTTTTCAGGTTCTTGGTGATGGTGGTTTTCCAGTCTATTTCGTTATAACGTGGATTTCTCCGGCGGGCGGAACGGTTGAGTGCTCCCGTCACAGCCTGTTGGGTAGGGGCGGAGAGTTTGCGCAACAGTTCATCCACCACTTTGCGGACTACTTGCCGTGCCATTTCCTTATTCTTTTCCGGAATTACACGGCTGAGCGACATCAGTGTAGCTACCAGATGCACATCCGGCACTACGGTTTCCAGCATTTCTTTTTCCGTCAGCAGTGAGGTGATGTTCAGCCGTTTGATGGCATCGCGTTGGATAACTTGTACCACCGTCTGCGGGAAAAACTCGCGGATGTCTCCCAGCCAACGGCTTACTTTCGGGGCGGACGAGCCGAGTCCGCCGCGCCGGTCACTGTTGTATACGGCTTCCAGAGACTGGTCGATGCGTTGCTCTTCCTGCGTCAGCGTGATGCCTGTACCGTCGGCCTCGTTTCCACCCAATATCAGGCGCCATCTTTTCAGATATTCTTCTTCCATAGTTTACTCTTTACTTCGTTTCAATTCCTAATAATTGGCGGATCAGCGGGATTACTTTGGCAGCTTCCGCCTCATTGTGGGCGGAGACTGTGACCGTCTGCGTCTGTATGCCGCCTGCACCGCTTGCTTTGGCTTTTTCGCCCAGTTTGCGGCGTTCCGGTGGGGTGAACTCGCTGAATGTGCGTTTCAATATGGGGAGCAGTTCCATGAAAGTCTCCTTATCCTGCCCGCATACCCAGTTGTTTACAAGATTCCAAAGATTGTCATCCAACAACAGGATAGCTCCGGAAGAACGGAGAAATCCTTCGAACCAATATGCCATGTCTGCCGGAGCGTTGCCGACGGAAGAATAGTAACTGAGGGTGTTCTGTGCCTCCTCCGGTGAGATGTCCCCTTTGTCGTTCAGCAAGCGTGTGGCATAGCCGGATAACAGCGGATGTACATTAACGGATGTACGCACCTGGCGGATAAATTCAAGCCACATCGTGTTCAGTTCCGGATCGTTAAGGGTGGATACTGCATAGTCCGTAGATACCAGTTTGTTGAGAATATCCGCTGCCGCCTCTTCATCGACATTGATGCAGATAAGCACGCCGCCCGCAAGGATACGGGCAATCATGGCATGAAGCATATTACCTACTTTGGAGAAATCCAGATTGCGCACATTGCCATAACGGACAATGCTGACCAGATCGGGAACAGCTTCCATCATTTCGATAATATCGGTAGAGGCAGCCGAAAGACGGTCGAGTTGCACGGTCATGGCATCTACTAAATCCGGCAGATTGGCGGGAATCACCCGGTCGAGCAGATGGGTGAGCTCCGGAATATGCCTTATCTCTCCGGTCTGTTTGAGCAAATACTTTTGAGTGGCTTCTTCCAATGTATTTCCCCAGATGGCTTTTTCGATGATGCTGATGATCTGTTCCGGTTTGTGGTAAAGCGTCCATTTTTCCTTGAACGTACCTTTACCGTCGGAGTTGCCCGGGATGGCCCAATCTATTTCTAAAAGGTGCAGGCGGTGGAAGAAGATACTTCTTTCCAGATCGTTCGGTTTACGAAGGTCGAGCGTCAGTTCTTTGATTTCGGCGGTAAACGGAACGCGCAGCCGCTTTTGTGTCTTTTCCACATCTACCAGAAGGGGAACTTTGGGAACATTGTCTGGAACACGCCCCAAACGGTCGCTGATGATAAGTTCTTCTTTGATGATTTGCAGAAGGATGTCGTCGCCAAAGCCCATGACGGTGGTGATGGCTTCGTTGAACTCTGCCAGCGAAGGGGTGGGGAGGTTGCGCAAAGCAGCCGTCACCTGTGCCAGACGAACCGTTTCGATGACGTGGGCTACTGAAATATCCATATTCTTTTTGCGGAAAAGCGAGGCGGCCTGGCTGATCCAGAGAGTACCGTCATCTTCAGGATGATGCCAGAGATAATGATACCAGCCGGGAGACTCTATTCCCGCTCCATACCCGCTGCGGAAGGAGAGGCGGTCGTAGGTCCAGGGTATCCAGGTACATTCCACTTTTACTTTGGCAAGTCCTTTCAGCAGTTCATTGTCTTCTTTCACTTTGGGCATATTCTCAAGTGCAGGAACATGCCAGGCACCACAAACCACGGCGATACGCTCGAAGTTCTCTTTCTGTGCCGCACGTATCATTTTGCGCATCCAGGCTTCACGGAGCAGGTCGCGGGGAGAGGTATGTTTGGGAAGTTCTTCACGTAGTGCGGTGACCGCTTCTTGTACTGCCAGAAATACGTCGGCACTGTCTTTGCGGTGCTCGATGGTAGTTTCCCACCAACATTCGCCATCCGTATATCCGGCGGCTTCCGCCAGATAGTCGAAAGGGTCTCTGTATATATCGCCGGTTTCTTCTTCGGTTTCGGAGGCAGTTTCCTGTTTCTTTGCACTTATTTCCGCTTCTTGAATGCCTGTTTCCGTTTCAGTAATAACTTCCTGTGTCGTCTCTTGTCCTTCCGGTTCGTCCTGCGGCGTTTCTTCTTTTTCTTCTTTGGCAGACTTTTGACTCAGCGCCATAGAGTGTGCTAGGGGCAGATCGAAGAAACGCAACGGCACTTCATTGCGCATTGCATAGCATATCGTCTGCCACTCTGGAGAGAACTCAGCGAACGGATAGAACACGGCATTCTGCGGCTGGTCGGGTTGATAGGCAAGCAGGGCAACGGGCGGTTCCATTTGCTCGTTCAATGCACATGGAAGCAATGCCTCAGCTTCTGCCGGACCTTCCAGAAGGATAAGGTCAGGCTGTAGCTCCTGCAAGTATTCCAGTACATTCCGGCACGAACCGGGACCGTGGTGTCTTATTCCTAATAAATGAATGGACATTTTTTGAGTCTTTTAGTTCATTAAGATTTTATTTGATTAACAGATGATTTGACAAGAGTAACTTCATTCTCCTCCCAGAAGGAGGGGAATTGAGATACTCCTTTGAGACACTCTTATCAAATCATATCTCTTGAAGCCCGGTAAATATCTTTCCATCCATCGCGGTTCTTCACAACCGTCTCCATATACTCCTGCCATACCACTTTATCCTGTATGGGGTCTTTCACCACTGCACCCAGAATACCCGAAACAAGGTCTTCGGCATGTATCTGTCCGTCTCCGAAATATCCCGCCATAGCCAGGCCATTGTTCACCACGGAGATAGCCTCAGCCGTACTCAGCGTTCCGCTTGGACTTTTCAGTTTTGTCTTTCCGTCATTGCTAGCCCCTTGGCGAAGTTCGCGGAAGATGGTAACCACCCGACGGATTTCTTCAAGTGCCGGTTTCTCTGCCGGAAGCTGCATCACCTTTTCAAAGCTTTCCACGCGGCGGCGTACAATGTCTATCTCTTCGTCAATCGTATCCGGTAAAGGAAGAATAACGGTATTGAAACGCCGTTTCAAGGCGCTCGACAGATCATTGACTCCTTTGTCGCGGTTGTTTGCTGTTGCAATGATATTGAAACCGCGTATCGCTTGTACTTCTTTATTCAACTCCGGAACCGGAAGTGTTTTCTCCGAAAGAATCGTGATCAGAGTATCCTGCACGTCAGAGCCGATACGTGTCAACTCTTCGATACGTCCTATCTTACCTTCCTGCATAGCCTTCATAATTGGGGTTTGCACCAGTGCACCTTCACTGGGTCCTTCTGCCAGTAGTCGGGCATAGTTCCAACCGTAGCGGATGGCTTCTTCTCCAGTTCCGGCAGTACCTTGCACTATCAGTGTGGAGTTGCCGGAAATGGCAGCGGCAATATGTTCGCTCACCCAGCTTTTCGCCGTACCGGGAAGTCCGTATAGCAGCAATGCGCGGTCTGTTACCAGAGTAGCTACTGCAATCTCCATCAGGCGGCGGTTGCCTATATATTTAGGTGAAACTTCAAATCCGTTCTTCAGTTTGCCACCCATCAGGTAGGTGACTACCGATTGCGGAGACATTTCCCAATTTTCGGGAACAGAGTTTGTTTCATTCTTTTTCAGTTCGTGCAGCTCTTCTGCGAATTGCTGTTCGGCATGTTGTCTAAGTAAGGTACTCATATCGTTTTTATATTATTTATTGTCATTGAACATGGTATTTATTTTCTCTTTCATTCTCATGTATTCAGCTATCGACCGACTGAATTTTGCTGCGAAGTGGTCCGCTTCATTTGCTTGGGTATATTTCTCCAGTTGGGGATATACTTCCCGGGGCAAGTAGAGCGCCAGACGTTCTGCGGTCTCTTTGGGAGGATAATAATAATCGCTTTGGAACAATCGCTGCAACACCCGTGCGGAGAACTTTGGTCCCCACTGTTTTCCGTCTTCATTATACCAGGAGTCGAGGGCACTGAGGTTCTTGTTTGTGGTCTGGAAGTCGATTTCTTCCCGTTGTTCCGGTGTCAGCAATCCTATCAACGAAGCAAAATAATGTTCACTCGCATCTTCTTTCAGCGTTTGGTAAGCCCATAAGTTATCATTGAAATTCACTATCGGCTGGCGCAGGTTGAAGTATTGACTGAACGGAGGCTTTTTGGCCAGTTTGGCGGCTGCCTTTTCCGGAGAACAGTCGTATAATTCCGCCCAAAAACTGAGAGGCACACGTTCCGCAAGCTGACGCAGAAGAAATTCGTCGTCCTTCTCCATTTTATTGGGGCTGACTTCTTCCAGTCCTAATTTCTTTAGTTCCGGAGTAAAAGCGATTTTCTCATACGACCAACCCAGCAGCATCTTATAACGGAGTTTCCCACGCAGCATCCCGCAGTATGTCTTTACCAGTTCGGAGTCGGGCAGGCTGCATAACAGCCGGCGGGCGGTTTCTTTTACATTACTACTCCGGTCAGTGGTGATAATTTCTTGCAGGAAAGGCTCATCCTTCTTGCTCAGTTTGATGCGAAGGCACTGTATCAGTTCGTCACGGTGGGCGGCGGACTCATTTTTCAATTCGGTTTGCAACAAGGCAAGTCCCTGTTCCGGGTTTTCTTTTCTCAGACGTTGCAACATTCGCTTCCGTTCTTCGTGCGAGGCAGTTTCCCAAGTCTCGTTTCCGGTGTCTCCCCAGTCGGGAAGTTCCATGTGCGGGAGCAGCCAACGGCCACGTTTTCCCGCCAGCAAAGAGAGCAATGACTGTTCTTCGTGCTTGTCGGGATTGTTGCGGTCGTAGGCTCGGGAGATTAACGGGCGCAGGTAGAAAGGCAGAATCAGCTTGTTGCATTGCACCGCTTTCCGATAAGCATATAATAAAAGGTATCGGTTGCGCTCGTTCACCATCTGGACAAGCATTTCGCCGACGGTGCGGTCGAAGTAAGGCAGGCTGTCTTCCGGGGCTTCACTGATGGGAGTGGTTTCTTCGGCGGACTGCGGTTCTGTTCCGGCACGCTGATAGGCGAAGGTTAACGCTGCTATCTGATAGAAAGCGGCTTCCGCATCTTCGGCTTTTTCTTGAAGGAGGCGGAAGTTCTCTTCCAATGCTTCCGGGAAGCCGGACGGAGTGAATTCTTTGGTTGCAGTTCCCAGTAATGCTGCATTTATGATTGGCTCAGTTATGTTCATCTCTCCAAATATAACAGTTAGATTGATACCACATCGTGTTCAGTTCCCAGCAATTGGCATCCGCCAGCAGGAAAGCGGAAAAAGGCTTTCCGCCTGTGACGGCAAGGATGTCTGTTTTCGTTGTTTCTTGCATCTGCACAGGCATGCGTTCGTCATTCACGTCTTGTATGTACAGTTGCTTTCCTTGTACGGACAGTCTGATGTTCTCTACCAATATAGGTACGTTTTCGGCAAACGGATTGATTTGCAGCGTTTCCCTGTATCGGCTTGCGGCTTCCTGCAGGTTACTGCAAAAATGCGGAACGTATGTCTCACCGGATAATTCGCACTCCTTGAATAGTGCACGCAGATTGCCTACTCCTTTGTAGAAACAGAGTTTGGCGTGATAGATGCTTCCGGGCACAAGGTTGTATTCGGGCAATGAGCCGGGAGTCGTGAAGCTGAGGTAAACGGCGAAACGGTTGCTTTGTTGGCCGTGCAGCCAGTAAATATCATTATTCAGTTCATTTACCTTTTGGCTCTTTTTGTGGAGTACTATCCATTGGTCCTCAATGACTTCTCCTGCCAGCACATCTTCTTTGGCCTGCGGGTAGCCTATCTGGGTACGGATTTCATTCTGCCAGTCTTCCGGTTGCTGTTCCAGATTTTTATAAGCTTTCATCAGCAGATAGAGCTTTCCGAGTTGGTCGGTCAGTTTGTACTTCCAGGTTTCATCGTAGAAGTTGATTTCCTGAATGCTTCTCAACCGGTTGGCAAGTCCGGGAGCCTGTGCGTCGACCATGCGGCGGGCAATGCCGTCAAAAAGAGTATAAGCCCGTTCCGGTATGTTGATTAACCCGTTGCGCAATAAGTCCTTTATCCAGATTTCCAGTTCGTCTATACCGTTCAGCACTTTGGTATGGCGCATGGCTTGCCGTTTGGCTTGCGCCGCTTCGTCTACGGGAGCATCGCTTTTGGCTTTCTGCTCTTTCTTTTCCGCTTTCTCTTCCCGTTTGGAAAGCCAGGCGGTCACCCAGTCCGGTTCGTCCGCTTCTTTGAATAAATCAGTTTGCGCGGCATACAAAAATAAAAGTCCCAATCCGTGTTTACATGGAAACTTCCGGCTTGGGCACGAACACTTGAATGCAACATTTTTTGTATCGACTACGGTCTGGTATGGAGTCTTTCCACTTCCCTGGCAGTGTCCCCAGATGGCACGGTCGCTGTGTTCCAGCAATACCCATTTGGCTTTTGTCGCCAAGCCTTTTCCCGCTTTCACGGAAGCTGCATCCGGGGCTAATTGTATGATTTGTTCTTCTGTTAGATTTAATAACATAATAATCTTAGTCAGCTATTAGTGTGTTTTTAGATTGCAAGTATAATGCTTTTTTTCTGTTTTTCAGATTTTTCGAGGAGAAGAGTTTTCTGTTTTACCGGAAATCATCTGATCCGGATTCTTAAAGCCGGGAAAGATTCTGTAACTTTGCGGCAACAGGTATCACATACCTGCGAGTAATATATAAAACCGACTTGTATGGATTTTGAAACTTGCATAACCTCTCATTCTTTTTTCGTATATTTGCCTCATAACTTTTAAAATACCACAGTTATGAGAAAAGTACAACTATTGTTAGTTTGTTTAGTGCTTTCAGTGGCTGCTTCTGCTGCTGATAAGGTAATTAAGTTGCCAAAACCCAATTTGAACCGTGCCGGTGCGGTAATGAAAGCATTGTCCGAACGTCAGTCTACACGCGAATATGCTTCGAAAGCATTGAGTCTTGCCGACTTGTCGGATTTGTTATGGGCTGCTAACGGAATCAACCGTCCGGAGTCCGGAAAACGGACTGCTCCGTCGGCTTTGAATAAGCAGGATGTAGATGTGTACGTGGTACTGCCCGAAGGAAGCTATTTGTATGATGCGAAAAATCACCAGTTAACTCTGGTTTCTGAAGGAGATCATCGCGATGCTGTTGCCGGTGGTCAGACTTTTGTAAAAACGGCTCCGGTCTCTTTGGTACTGGTCAGTGATGTTTCCCGTTTTGGTGATGCTCAGAAAACACAAAATCAGTTGGTTGGAGCTATGGATGCAGGCATCGTCTCGCAGAATATCTCTTTATTCTGTGCCAATGCTAAGTTGGCTACAGTGCCGCGAGGTTCGATGGATGCCACTCAGCTAAAGAAAGTCTTAAAACTGAAAGACGTTCAGATTCCTATGCTGAATCATCCTGTGGGCTACTTTAAATAATGAAATGAATAAAAGAGATGAGGAGCAGAATCAATACAAAAATTGATTCTGCTCCTCATCTCTTTTATTATAAAGTAGAACATTTACTGAATGCCTTTTCCGGAAGAAGAACTCCCTAATAAACTTTTACTATACTCCCTTTCTTCTCTTTCTCAATTTCCATTCAAAAAGGAGAGATAATACTTAGAATATCAACAAGCCCTCAACGAAACTTCAGAATCTGTGTGCAATTTCAGAAGTTTTTGTTTTAATACATATTTATTTCATAATTTCGCCACGTATTATAATAAGATTAAGATGCTGGCAATCCGAATCACGCATACATCTATTTAATGAGAAAGCAATATATAATAATTATTCTGTTATTGTTCAGTGGTATATCAAAGTGCACTGCACAAAAAGTAGCAATAAAGACAAATCTATTCTATGGCCTGTATACCCGTACACCTAACCTTGGGGTAGAGTGGGGGCTTTCGCCACGCGGCACGCTGGAATTGGGAGGTGGATATAACTGGTTCACTCCCAATCAAACCACTTCTCATCAGAAGCTGGTACACTGGTTGTCGGTAGCGGAGTATCGTTACTGGACATGTGAGAGATTCAACGGACATTTCTGGGGAATACATGTTTTGGGAACTCAGTATAACATTGCCGGGCACAAATTACCTCTTCTGTTTGGCAGCGATTCCAAACAGTTCCGATATGAAGGTTGGGGAGCGGGAGGTGGTATATCTTATGGATATCACTTCTTTCTTGGTAATCACTGGAGCTTGGAAGCCAGTATTGGGATAGGGTATGTGCGTTTACATTACGACAAATTCAAATGTGAGACTTGCGGAGAGAAAATAAATACAGAAAACCGCAACTATTTCGGTCCGACAAAAGCGGCTATATCACTTGTATACCTTATTAAATAACACTCAATGAACAGATTTTTAATATATTGGATTTTGACCATACTACAGGTAATTCCTGTGTCCGGGGAGACTTTTCCAGAAAAGAAATGGTATATAGGAAATATACAATCAACCCCTCTTGAGCTGACTCAACAAGGAGACTCCTTACACATACGCATACTTTATGGTTTTGATGGAGTGAAGGTCAGTTCTAATCATTCCATACAATTGATTCCGGTCTTAAAAGGATCCGATATGCAAATGGAACTGCCGGAAATCTCAATAAAAGGGCGCAACAACTATCATACATCAAGGAGGAAACTCGCCTTGATGGATGAGATGGAACTTGAGCTTTACCGGTCCGAAGCTCCGTATCAGATCCTGAAAGGATTTGGAAGTGACGGAAAGCGGCAAGTAGAATATTCCGTATCCATTCCGTTTGAAACGTGGATGGAAGATGCGCGCCTGGACATCCACGAGGAAGTGATGGGCTGCTGTAAACCCGGCAAGCTGATATCCGCTTCTCCGCTTTTCAGCATGGTTGCAATGGAAAAACTCCCGGTTACGGAGACGTACCAGGCTATTCCGCATATCAGTTATGTCCAGCCTGATGTTGAACCTGTCAAGCGCCGTGAGGTATCGTGTGAAGCATTCCTGGACTTTGTTGTGTCGAAGACCGATATAAAAGCGGATTATATGAATAATCCGGTTGAGCTGAAAAAGATATCTGATATGATTGAAGAGGTAAAGGGAGATTCAAGTATAATAGTCCGTGGAATATCCGTGATAGGCTATGCTTCCCCCGAAGGCTCCTTCATCTTTAACAGACAGCTTTCCGAGGGGCGTGCAAAGGCGCTTGTCCACTATCTTTTGCCTCGTTTCTCTTTTCCTGAAGAAATGTATAATGTGGAATATGGAGGTGAGAACTGGGACGGTTTGCGCAAAATGGTTGCAGAGTCCGATATGCCTGAAAAGGAGGGTATTCTTGACATTATAGACCATATACCCGCAGCGATAAACTATAAGACCAATACCAGTCGCAAAAAGTCATTGATGCTGTACAAGCTGGGTAACCCTTACAGGTATATGCTCCGTGAATTTTATCCGCATCTGCGGAAAGCCGTTTGTAAGCTGAATTATGATGTTCAGAACTTTGATGTGGAACAGGCAAAAGAGATGTTGCGCAGCCGTCCGCAAAATCTGAGTCTGAATGAAATGTATCTGGTTGCGCTTACTTATGATAACGGGTCGCCGGAATTTATAGAGTTGTTTGAAACGGCGGTACGGATATTCCCCAATGATAAAACCGCTAACCTGAATGCAGCTTCGGCCGCACTTTCACGCAGTGACGTCATTCTTGCTGAGAAATATCTGCAGAAGGCTGATACCACTGTTCCTGAATATCAAAATGCTATGGGGGTACTTCTCCTCTTAAAGGGAGATTATGAACAGGCAAAGGTATACTTGAATGAAGCTGTGGAATCAGGATTGGAGCAAGCACATCTCAATCTTAAGGAGTTAGTTAGGAAAGAAGAGAATGCCCGGTTGATAAGCAAACAGAACAATTGATTTTTTATATACCGTGATTGACAATAATCATTTTATTAACTATTATAAAGCATAAACAAAATGAAAACAAGGAGTTTTCTGTTATCAGCATTGGCGGCATTAATGCTTGCAGGCTGTAGTGAGGATGCCCGTGAAGATGAGATTCCGGGTAATGTTTTGGTTGGGAAGGCATATCTGTCACTTTCGTTGCAAAGTCGGACGAGTACGCTTACAAGGGTAGATAATGTAAAAACGGAGAATGGTTCTGCTGCAGAAAGCGCGGTGAGTGACGTTACGGTTCTGTTGTTTGACGAGGATGAAATGTGTCTTGATGTAGTAAACGTTCCTTCTGGAGAAATAACTGTAGGGAATAGTGGTGGAAGTACGCCTACTACTGCTACAGCCAGTAAGGCTCAATTGGTTCCGGAGAAAACCAAGAAAGTATTTGTGGTTCTCAATTCTGCCAAATGGACTTTTACAAAAGAAGCTGTAGTAGGAAAAGCATGGTCTACAATCAATACTGCTATTGAGGCGGTAATTGGTGATGTTGCTACTAATAGTAAGTTTGTGATGGCGAGTGCGGGTACGAAGGCTAATGGGGCATTGACACCGGTAACTGTGCATAAACCGGCAACGTATACTGCGAGTGATGTGGCAGCTGCAAAAAAAGCAGCAGAAGATGCTCCGGCTACCATCAATGTAGACCGGTTGAGTGCAAAAGTGCAAGTCTCGCAGGCTTCTGGTTTTACAAAGCCTACAGGTTCAAATTTCACTTTCAACGGTTGGGAATTAAGTGTAACTAACAAGAGTGTGAGATTATATAGTGACCTTGTTACTTATGATAATGCTACCCCTGGAGCTGTTTATCGTCGGGATAAGAACTATTTGGAGAGCGAACAACCTGATGTTAGTGATAATAATACTAAGGAAGCGAATATGGACGCAGTTTTCAATTATCTAAAAAATATTAAGAATGTAAGTGAGAATATGCCTGCCGTAGCGCAAATTGACAACGCAAGTCTATATTGTCTTGAAAACACCATGGAGGCTAAAGCGCAACAACTGGGCTTTACGACTAAGGTGGTAGTAAAAGCCCAGTATACTCCTGACGGTATAACTAAAGACGCAAATTATTTCTCTTGGAAAGGAGCCTATTATACACTGGAACAACTTAAAGCTGAATATCTGAAACATAGTGACGGCACGGGATTGAAAGTAGACCTACCCATATTCTTGATAAAAGCCGGGGTTATGTCACAAGCGGAATTCGATGAAGGTCAAGACAAAAGGAATGAAATTGTCGCCAATCTTTCAGAAGGTGCTGCAGCTAATCAATTAAATGCAAAAACCGGTATCATCGGACGTTTCTGTGCCGTACGCTACTATCACGAATCTGTCTGTTATTACGACGTCTTGATCCGTCACGACCAGAATATTACAACTAAGATGGCTTTAGGCAGATACGGTGTGGTACGCAACAACTGGTATAATATTGAACTCAATAGTGTGAGCGGTCCCGGAACCCCGTGGATTCCCGATCCGTCTGACCCTGATCCTACCAATCCCACTCCTCCGGATACTGATGATGATGAAGCGGACGCTTATCTCTCTGTAAAAATCACTATCAATCCATGGAATTATTGGTCACAGGGTGTTGATTTGCATTGATAAATGGGAATCGAAACACACATAAAGAAATACATGATAATCCTTGCCGTCAGCTTGATGGCAGGGATTACCGGTTGTGATGTCCTTCATGACGACCTCAGTCAGTGTGACCTTTTTCTTAGATTCCGTTATGACTACAATATGGCAAATGAAGACTGGTTTACCGAACAAGTGGAAGAGGTGAAAATCTTTGTGTTCGATGCAAAAGGGAGATACCTTCAGACATTAACCGAAAATGGTGATGCGCTGAAAAGACCGGACTACCGCATGCCGGTACCATATCGTATGAAAGGCTGTACGGCAATTGTTTGGGCCGGAAAGACAGATAAATTCTATTCGCTTCCTGTAATGACCGCAGGTGATCCGGTTGATAAATTGACTCTGAAGTATGAGCCTGAAAATAATATAAGCAGCAACCATCTTGATGCGCTATGGCATAGCGGTCCTTTGCAAATGTTTTCTCCGGAGGGCATCAGTAATACGGAAACTGTCAGTTTATTGCGTAATACCAACGATATTACGTTAAGTATTACACGTGGAGATGGCTTGACTGACATGTCAAAATATGACATCAAACTTGTTGGTGCAAATGGTTCCTACGACCATAAAAATAATTTTGGAGATATAAACAAGGATATTATTTACTATCCCTGTTCAGAAGAAAATGATGCTAAGACACCTTTCAAGGCACAACTGCATACTCTCAGATTTGTGAAGGGCAGCAATATGTCTTTTTCCATAACAGAAAAGTCATCCGGGAAATCAATTGATATAGGAGGTCAGGCGGTCATTAACCTTATTGACTATCTGCTGAAGAGCAAACCGGATACGATGAGCGAGCAGGAATACCTTGACCGCAGGTATCAATGGGATATTAATATCCGTATTGGTGATGAGGAAGAAAATGGTTACATCGCATTGTGCATAACCATTAATAACTGGATCTACTGGTTTCAACCAACAGATATATAAGCCATTTCTGAAATGAAACTTCGGCGTAAGAGAATGAAAATGACTATAAACATAAAATTTCCGGCAGTTGTCTTGCTTTTAACAATGCTGGCCCTCTTAACTTATTCTTGCAGTGACGAGAATGAACCGGCGGGTACAAGTATTTATCAAGGAGAAAGGATACCACTGGGCATTACTATGGGGGCACGCAACACTACCGATGAAGATAAAGTGATAAAATCCGTACGCGCCATTGTTTTTAATGACAAGGACCAACTTGTGTATAACGCAGTTTCCGATGCTTCCATAAACGATGATAACACATTTACTGCAACAATCAGGGCTGCACGGGGATACAACAATATTTACATCATCTGTAATGAGACGACGGAACTGACGGAAAAACTCAACGCCATTAAACGGGAAAATGAAATAGAAAACGTGACATTCTCAGCCGTAGGTATCGTTGCTCCTCCGCCTATGTATGGAAATGTGACACATGCTTATGTCGAATCCCGTAGCGACGGGTCAAATGCCACCGTTATAGTTAATAATGTCAGAATGACCGAACTGCCGATAAGTGTGACACGTATGGTGGCCCGTCTTAGCTTTACAGCTATTAAAAATATAACCAATCCGGATGAAGATTTCAAAGTAGCCAAGCTCACAGTTAAGGTATGCCGTATGCCGGTCGGTACACCCATAGGAGAAGGGCAGCCATCTACAGGCGATGTCTGGTCAGACGACCTTGCGATATCAGGAACAGGCACGCTTGACAATAATGGCGATTATACTATAAAAGATAATAGCTATACTATTCCTGCCGCACTGGATTTCATAACAATTCCTGCCACATATATTCCTGAGCACTTGCTATCCCAACCTGAAAATGCTTCTCAGGCAACCTACCTTAAGATTGACGCACAGTGCGTACTTAAAAACGGAAGTTCTCAGGTGCTGAACTGCGTTTACCTCTTGAATATCGGTCAAGAGCCTCCCAAAAACTATAACCTGACACGAAATAACCATTATCAGATATACGCCACCATTACCGGTATGGGGGCAATGGGGCTATATGCGCAAATAGTGGCCATGGAGGAACATGATATTACCATCAACTGGAAACCTATCGACGGACTGGTCATTGTGAGCGACAAGGCGGCAGATTATGACGCGGTTGCCGATACATCCAAAAATGTCAATATCTGGAATGATGTCAGCGTTTATTCAGGTATACTGAAAGCATATCATTCGGAGACGGGATATAAGGATGTATTGTTCAAATATGGCAGCTTGATAGCCGTGCACAGCGGCACAAGTGCGGGTGAGGAGTTTATAGCTCCTGCCAGTGCCAGTGTACTGAACGATGTACTTTGGTATCCCGGTTCATACGATCCCTTAAGCATCAGCGGGTGGACAGGTATTCCCTACCTAAACACAGGCGGAATACCTGCAAATAACACCGTAGACCAGGTTAAAGCCGGGGTGGGAGATCCCTGCAAGCTGGCCGGACTTTCCGAAACCCAGATCAAGGCTCAAAACATTGTGGATAACGGGCAGTGGCACATGGCTACCCCGGATGAGAACAAAGCCCTGATAGCGGCATCGGATAACGAGAATAATTCATACGGTTATCCTTCTTTCCATTGGCTGCTTTCCCCGCATAACCGGTATAGAGACGCGGGCGGTGTATCTCAGGGGGACCATTCCAATGGAGGGTATTGGACCGATGACGCTTTGGTATTCGAATTCTCCGGTAATCCATCGGGTGCAAGTTTCCAAAGCGGTAAGGACAGGCAAAGTGCCTATATGATCCGCTGCGTGCGCAATGAAATACCGGAAAGCAAGATGGAGGCGGGTACCATTTCCAGTCCTACTTATCAGGGAACCGAAAAAGGTGTAAAAGCTTATTTCGGTATAAAATCCAATGTGCCTTATTGGACGGCAACGCTTGTCACGGGAGAAGGTGCGGGAACAGCGGATCCGAACGATTTCTCGTTCGTATCGGATGGCACCATCGTACATACGACCCACGGAAGCAATACGGAAAATATACCTGTATACGTCAAACGTAAAGAAAGTGCTTCACCGCGTTCATTCAGAGTGAAGGTGGAAGGGGTCGGTTTGGACGGACAGACAAGGAGCATACTGCTCACCGTCTCGCAAAGCGGATATGATTTACGTGCTACTACCGGATTAAGTAGTTTGGGTAATATACCTCAAACGGGAGATACTTATACGGTGAATATCCAGCTTACTCCGACGGATATCTCCATACCTGCCGGAAAACTGTATTTGCAGGTTATTTATGGAGGCGTCCAAAAGTGTCTCAGTACTATAGTGGAGACTGCATCGAATACGTATAGTTATTCTGTCTCGATAACAATTCCTGAGAACAGCAGTCCGAGTCCTATCAATCTTACTGTTAATATTCTACTGGAGAAAGATACCGGAGTGACAGTTCCTCTCGGCAGTCCGTCAATTACACAAAGCGGCTACTGATGTCCTCTCCCTGGATGAAAACTTGATAATAAACATATATGATATGAACCTAAGAACAAAATATAAAAGATATTTCCGGACAGCCTGCACCACCTTGCTGTTGCTGGCGTTCGTGGGCTGTGCAAAAGATAAACTGGCAGAGTACGGTTCCGGTGACGCTACCGGTAAGGTGGTTATGGTCAGCCTGAAAGTCGGTATTCCCCCCGCTATAGAGCCTGCATCAACGAGTGGATATGCCGCCGCTAAGCCGCTTTTTAGGGATAGAAACGATTCCGGATTGCCGTTTACAGTGGCTTTGGAACAGGGACAAGAGCCACATGAGGTAACTACCCGGGCGTCTGACGGCACGACCAAGTTACATAACCTTTGGCTTTTCCAATTCGATGAGCACGGTTCCATTAACGGAAATCCTCATAAACTGAGTGATGCGGTAACAGCCATAAATGATTTGATGACGATAGATGTCCCCCTCATAGTATCAGAGAATCAAACCTTATACCTGTTGGTATTAGGCCCTAAACTTAACTATGATATGAGCGGAGTGAGTACTCTTGATGAACTCAAGAATTGGAGTTTTGACTATCTTATTAATGTAGAAGGGCATACCCAATCGCTTATCACCGCAGATGATGAAGTGCCGCTGGCCGGAGAAGTGTCAGGTGTCACTGTGGTGGACATCGACGGTGGTAAGCGTGGTCTGGTAGAATACAACAAACCGCCCGGGTTTGTAGGAGGCATCGAAATCGAGAGGTTGATGGCACGCGTTACCTTACGTTACAAGTTCGAGGTAGAAAATTACCGGTTACAAGGTTTAAAACTGCTGAATGTGAACAATACTATCCGGCTCACCAATCCTGAAAAAAATACCGATGCGGATACATACGCCACATTTGAAATGGATCAGTTGGGTGAGCCCGATTCCAATGGCTATTACTCGGCAACATGGTATGTAGCGCAGAATCGGCAAGGGACGGTTACAACTATTCTGAGTGAAAGCCAGCGGTACTACAAAGTGGTCAATAAGGCGCCTTCAGGTGCTGCGCCGCCACTGGGTACGCAGATAGAGGCATGGGCATACCCTACTACCGGAACAGACGAATACGCGATCTACCAGATGTATGTTGGGAATAACAACACCGATAACTTCGATGTGGAACCCAACCATTTTTATAATTTACGTACTGCCATAAACGCAGAGATAAACTCGGCGAAGAACGATGAACGGATCAGGGCATATACCACCAGCCAGTATGTGGAATTTTTTTCCAGCCTTAACGTAAAGGCTTCCGGGGCATCATTCAGCTACACCCAGTACAACAAAGCGGGTGTCGATTATGACCTGGATGCAGCTTATAGTGTCCGCCCGATAGTTATACAGACTCAAGGAAGGAAAGTGGAAGTGGAAATATATACTGACGCAGATTGTACGCAGAGAGCCGATGAGGGAAGCAGTTGGCTCCTCTTGTCTTCCTCTTCCAACTATACGGATGCATTCAATAATGTTAAAGAGCCATTGGATACCCGTGTTACGGCAAGTTCCATACTTCCCACTCAGGTGAAGTTTTATCTCTATAATAAGGAATACATTTACGATGATGACGGCAAACTGGTCGACCCGGGTGAATCCGATAAATCAGGAAAGCGTTCTTTATACATTAAAGTAACTACTACGACAGAGGGTGAAGGAGAAACATTGCAAACTTTCCATATATTCAGACTGGACCAGCGCCCGGCAGTATATGCCGGGTGTTTTGGAGGAGAAAGAGACACGGACGGAAACTATACAATGGGATTGGTGCATGACAGACCGAAACGTAGTGTATACCAGTATGACGTACCATCGGGTAAATTGGAATATGGTTACAATGCGATTGTAACAGCTGATTATTCATACGGGACGGATGACGTGTATTATGGAAAAACCGCAACGGTAAACCTGGCCGAGAATATAAAGAACCTTACTTGGAGTGGTAATATACCTGTCCCGCAGAAAGATGCTTCCGGACATATATTGCTATATCAATATCAACACCCCGCTAGTACATTTTCTGCAAGGGCTTGCTATGATAAGAACCGGGATGAAGATGGAAACGGACGAATAGAAGGGGAGGAGTTAAAATGGTATTTACCGGCATCCAATCAACTGATTGGCCTCTATATCGGCAGTCCATTAGATGCCAGCAGCGGGCAAACAATTACAGAAGATGGAAGTACTTCTGCCAAAAGGTGGTATTACGGGCTTAACTCTTACTATAAGACTGAGGGTAGTGCAAGGTGTGTAAGAGACATTCCTCTCCCTTCCGTTACTTATTAATGATAAAATGAAAATATAAAGAATAAAATGAAAAGAATAACTGTCATAATCTTCGCGTCCCTTTTTATCTTGCTAAAGGGATATTCCCAGACAATAGAAGTCTATGAAGATTCAAGGGGAAACAAGTATGCGGCTATTAATTCGAAAGATTTGCCGAAACAAAGGATCAGAGATAAAAGTGCTGTCTTTTATAACAACATTCAATTATACGAGTACACCCCGACTGGTCAAGATACGAATCCTATTATTGATACTAATGGCAACCCTGTTTATGCGGACAGGATTATCCGGCATATAGATAGCATGTATGATGCAGGCAAAATCAATAAGACTGTATCTGCATTTTTTATAGTCTCTCCGGATATCGTATATAGCGATGTCAATGATAGCGACGGAAAAGACAGTGGAACGCCAACAATGAATTGGGCTACGGCAAATGGCTATCTCGCTACGGCAAACAGTAATAGTTATAGTACGGAGAAGAATATTGCCGTTCCCAAGGGATGCGCTATGTATCGGGGGAAAGACGGTCAGGACGCTCCGGGAACATGGCGGATACCTACACTGCGTGAAGGAAGCCTGATTATGATTTATTATAAGGAATTAGAGGCCACAACTACCCAAGGTACCGATTGTAAAGCATTCGCCTTACCTGGCAAAGAATCAACCACCTATTGGTTAGCGACGGAAAATACAACTTCTTCTCAAGCATGGTCAATGACAATTTATCCTGATGCGACAAGAGTGAAATATAAGTCTGTCAGAGATCTCTCCAAGGCAAGCTACTATTATCTCCGTTGCATCCGGGATATTCCGTCGGAATGAACTATCAATCTATAAGCAAGATTTTTCTCAGCCAAAAGCCGAAGAGTGTATAATCAATCATCAAACAAAATGAAAACAATAAAAGCTGAAATGTTACTGGTGGAAGGTTCGTCGTTTCCTGTCATTCAGGAGGTTTACGACCCTTTGAGCAGAAGGCGTAACGGAACCATCACTCCGCAGGCTCCCATTATTATTACCGGATGCAATTTAGAGATGCTGACGTGGGAAAACACAAGATTATGTATTATTCCCGCAGTAAACGACAAGATACTGATAGAGCTTAACAATGTGCACAGATGCTCAGAAGATAAAGTTTGTGCAATCCTTCCGCAAGTTGACGAGGGCGAATATTTTCTGGCACTGAAAATCTTGATGAAAGATAAAGAATGTTTTATCTATATTTTCTCTGAGCCGTTGATTGTGAGTCTAAAAAGATATGGAAGAGTAGATATGTATCCACATTACTATGATGGGGATAAGTGATTGCTATTTATGATGCAAATAAAACAAATCTGAAACCAGACATATTATGGTAGTGAGAAAAAATAACGAATATGATCAGGCTGATACTTCGCCTGAGTTTGAAGAGTTCAATGTTTACACGGATCTAAGTGATTTACCTCTTGATGGAAATCCTAAATATCTTGATGAATGCATTGTAGGAGTATGTACGGAAGGTTCTGCCTTTTTCAGTGTGTTTTCCAATAAGCGAAAAGTTATCAAGAACGATTTGATAACAATTTTCCCTTACCAGTTAGTCTGTGTGACTGATTTTAGTGAAGATTTCTCTATGACATTTCTTAAGGTGCCTAAAAAGATGTTTTTAGACACCATTTGTGGCACATATAGGCCTACTCTTGAGTACTTTTTTTATATGAGGAAAAATTTCAGCTTACCTATGTGTGAGGAAGAGTGTGACCGGTTTATTCATTTTTGTTATATACTATCTTTCCGCATAGATTTACCATGCAGCTATTTCAGGAGGGAATCCATAATGAATCTTTTGAAGGTTTTCTTTTGGGATATGTATGTATCGTATAAGAATAGTCCACAGTCGGAAAAACCGATAAAGTATACCCATAAGGAAAAAAAGATGTTCGACTTCTTTTGTCTGGTAATAGAATATCATACAGTCAGTCGTGATGTCGCGTTTTACGCGGAAAAAATGCATATTTCCCCTAAGTACCTGACAATGCTGATGACGGAAAATAGCGGACGTTCGGCCAAAGAGTGGATTGTTGAGTATACCATTCTTGAAATCAAGGCTCTTTTGAGGGATTCGAGCCTGGAAATTAAGGAAGTGGTTTCACGAACCAACTTTCAATCAAACTCCGTAATGACCCGTTTTTTTCGTGAATATACGGGGATGACTCCAACTGAGTATAGGGAAAGAGAGTCTTTCTGAGTGAGATGATACTGCGGAAGCGGCGTTGAAGCAAATTGGTGAGAAAGATTATTTGATACCTTATCAGGCTGACGGGCGTGAAGTGATAAAACTCGGTGTGGAATTCAGTGCTGAGAAACGCAATATCAATCGCTGGCTGACTGTAATGCCATAATAAAAAGGGTTATCCTCTTCAAGAAGATAACCCTTACATTACATGAATTTACTCTGTTTTTTAGCCTTTTGTTTATTTGGCATCTTCAATAATAGAACAGATACTAACCCGGTTCCAATCCGGTTCTGTGAACATGTCACCCACTCCCTGACCTTCGGCAGTAATACGTGACGGGTTGATTTTATACTTATTCACCAAGATTGTTTTTACAGCTTCGGCACGCGCTTTAGCTATTCTTGCATTGACTTCGGCACTACCTTCCGGTGAAGCGTATCCCTTAATTACCACTGTTGTATTTGCGTATTTCTTCATGTAAGAAGCTACACGTTCCACATTTGGCAACTGAGAGGCATCGACTGTAGATCTACCTTGTCTGAAAGTAATGATGGATTCCGGAATACGGCTGGTTTCCACTACCGTCTCAACAGGAATTACCCGGTTCTGTAAGTTATTGACTTCCTGTTGCAGTGCACTGATCTTCTGTGCGTCAACATTGATCTGACCGTTCTTCTCATTCACTTGCGAGCGAAGATTATTGATAGAATTGTTCAGGTCGCTTATCTCGGCCGGATCATAGAGCTTCGCCAAAGTGAAGTGATGACTTCCGTTGCTGCCACCAAAGTGATAAGCTACGCCTGCCGTCAGCTCAAATGCCGCATTGTTCGCATTGAACCGGCTCCGGTTGTGTTCACCTTGCATATCATATACCAGTGCCGGTTTCACTCCTACCGTCCAAGCTTTAGCTTCGCCAAGGTTGAAGTTGAAGTTCAGTCCGAAACGGCTGGACCAGGAATTCACATCTCCAGGGCCGTCCATGTAGTAGTGCAGCCATCCCGCACCGGCCACGGCTTCGACTTCGAATATGCGCGGAGTGCCTGTATAGCCTGCGAACAGGTTCATCAGGTTGACCTTACCCAATAAGCTAAGGTCTGAGGCATCGAAAGCTGTCTTGCTGTTCGTGGTGTTTATATATCCCATGCCTTGAACTCCCAACCCGAAGACAGGAGTCAGTTGCTTGGTAAACTCAATTCCCAAAGCCGGACGGGCGTTCTTGAAGAAAGCGCTGTGGGTGACGGGAGTTATTATGCCGGTTTTTAGTTCTACAGACCAGTTGTCTGTGAATTTGCTGCCTTGTACAGTAGTCTGAGCATTCGCTGTGAGTGCTGCTGCTACAAAAACTGATAGAATAATTGACTTTTTCATAATTAAAATAATAATTAATTGGTAATATTGCAAAATTGTTATATTCTGAAGCGTTTTGCCCTTTCTTCAGAATTTGAGAAATTATGAGTTTAGGTTATCATGTTAATTTTCCGTATTTATCCTGATTTGCTTGGGTAAATATCTAATATTCAGTGATTAATTCCTTTTTCATAATTTTATTTCTTTAATTCATGTTTAAGTTTGCTATTTGCTTATGACAACATTGTGTCTGAAGAATAGTTCGATAACCGAAAGTGAAATTAACAAGAATTTAGCATTGTGTAATTTGTGTTTAAGTCAGGGCACTTGCTTAATAAATATATGTCAGCTGATTCATAACTGTACAGTAATGAATTATTTCACCACAGATTACACAGATTAGCACAGATTTAATTTATTAATAATCAGAGATATCTTCCCTAATCTGTGTAAATCTGTGTAATCTGTGGTGCATCAAAACCGCTTCGGAAAGAGATAAATACTGATTAATTGAAATCCATATCTAAAATCTCGTTTGCCTCAAATCCCCATAAAAGAAACCAGTTTAGATTATTGAACGGATGCCCTGACTCGCTCAAGATTCAGAATCTGAAAAATAGTTTTGTGCAAATTGCTCTCACTGCTCTCACTGGTATGTTAATGAATTGTTTTTTAGAATATTAATTGTAGTGATGGCAAAATAAAAAGTGAGAGCAACTTGCTTGCCCTCACTCCGTTTTTAACAGTTCTACATTTTAACTTCTTCTGTTACACCATAATAGCCCGGATTCGCCACATATAGCGGTTGTGTCAGAATTCCGATATTTTTCAGCTTTCCTTCCTCTTTCAGGCGCCGTATATGCCTCATTGCAGTCGATTTCATCATGCCGCACACTCTTTGGAAGTCACATCTGGTCAGCATCCGGTGTTCGCTGAAATAATTCGTCAGCCGACGGTCAACCTCTTCATCCGTCAGTTTATTGGAGTGCCCGTTATGCTTGATGTTTTTCAGCCGGACGGCACCGATTTCATTTTTCAGAGTCTGGTCCGCCCGGAACTTGATACCTTTCAGTTTTACTTTCGTATTCTTCCGTTTCGTATCTTTGGTGATTTCACCCGTGCAAGTCAGAGTGGGGTGGAAATAGCCGATCCCGTCCAGATGCACCTGTTTGCCTTCTGCCAGTTCGTCGCCCATCGCATGCGACAGGGCATCGAGCACGGCGCTTACATCCGTTTCCGTTAGTGAGCAGCGTTCTTGAATTTTGCGCCGCAGCCTGGCCGTGTCCGCTGTTCCGTTGAGCGTGATGCGTGCGTGAAGTTTCGTTTCCTCCTGAGTTTGGCTTGGGGCCACCGGGTTTTCATACCACTCGAATAAGATTGCCATCGTTGTTTGTTTTTAAATGAATGATGCATTAATTTGTTTTACATAAGGGATAGTTACGTTTAGGTAACGGCAGGGGTGTGCGTCAACCAAGATTGACAGCTCTGCCAACCTTGGTGAACGGTTCCGTCAACCCATATTGACAGGCCTGTTCACCTGGGTTGACACCCTGTTCCCGTTACTGCAAATATACAAAATAAATAAGGGTAAGTCAAGTGATTCCTTATATTTCTCTCAATTATTATTGATGTATTTTGATTGAAGTGGCGCAGTTGGATCTTATTTCAGTAAATGTGCAATAAATACTCCTGAAAGCTTGACTTTGCCTTTCTAATGTTGTACTTTAGCAGTCCCGTAACGGGAGGATTATAAATAAATAAATTTCAAAAATATAATTGAATGAAAATCACCTTGATAAGACATGACAAAGAGAGTGGCAAGGAAATGCTCACTGTCTGTGACGTCGGTGTGCTGATGGAGAAAATGAAATCGGAAACAAAAGCCGGGTATGTGACAGGACTCCGAACCGTCCTTCCGGAACTGGAAGGAACCCATGCGATGTACGAGCATATTGACAAATTGCCGCGTATTTATCCCGCGTTGGAGTATGCCCGTACCAAAGACGGCGGGCGGAAGATGAAGCAATACAACGGACTGGTGCAGTTGGAAGTGAAAAAGCTGGCAGGTTTGGGGGAAGCTGACCTGGTGAAGCGGCAAGCCATGCTGTTGCCGCAGACTTTCGCCGCTTTTTGCGGTTCCAGCGGAAAGAGCGTGAAGATATGGGTGCGTTTTGCCCTGCCTGACGGAAATCTGCCTAAAAGGGAACAGGAGGCGATGCTTTTCCATGCGCATGCCTACAGGTTGGCTGTAAGTTGTTACCAGCCGTTGCTCCCGTTTCCCATTACTTTGAGAGAACCTTCGCTGACACAAAGTTGCCGCATGACGCTGGATGAACAGCCCGAATATAATCCGGCTGCCGTATCGTTTTGTCTGGAACAGCCCTTCTCTATGCCCGGAGAAGAGACTTTCCGGCAACGTCGCCTGGCGGAGAAAAATCCGTTGTTGCGGATGGAGCCGGGTTATGAGACTTCGCAAACATTTGTCATGCTTTTTGAGAGTGCGCTCGACAAGGCTTTCCGCGAGCTGGAGAATTGGAGGCGGGGCGATGATTTACAGCCTTTGCTCGTCCACCTTGCCGAACACTGCTACAAAGCCGGCATACCGGAAGAGGAAGTGGTGCGGCAGGTGCTGATTCATTATCATCGCCAGTCCGATGAGCAGACGGTGCGCACTATACTTCATAACCTGTATCAGGAATGTAAAGGTTTCGGCAAAAAGAGCGCACTGACTCCCGAACAGGACACCGCGTTGAGGCTGGAGGAGTTTATGGAACGCCGCTATGAGTTCCGCTATAATACGGTCTTGAATGACCTTGAGTTCCGCCAGCGCGATTCCATTCATTTTTATTTTAAGACTATGGACCGCAGGGCGCGCAACAGCATTGCCATCAATGCCCTGAAAGAAGGTATCCGTGCCTGGGACAGGGATGTGGAACGCTATCTGACGTCCGACTTCGTGCCTCTGTACAATCCGGTCGAGGAGTATCTTTGCGGTGTGGGCCGTTGGGATGGGAAAGACCGCATCCGGGCGCTTGCCGACCTCGTGCCGTGCAACAATCCATATTGGCGGGAGCTGTTCTATCGCTGGTTTCTCAGTATGGTGGCGCATTGGAGGGGACTCGACCGGCAGCATGGCAACAGTACGTCGCCTCTGTTGGTAGGTGCGCAAGGCTTCCGGAAATCTACGTATTGCCGCATTATTCTGCCACCCGAGTTGCGCTTTGGTTATACGGACAGTCTTGACTTTAAGAGCAAGCAGGATGCCGAACGTTATCTGGGACGCTTTATGCTGGTCAATCTGGATGAATTCGACCAGATTAATCTCAATCAGCAGGGCTTTCTGAAACATTTGCTTCAGAAGCCGGTGGCTAATCTGCGGAAACCGTATGCGAGCAGTATTCAGGAGGTGCGCCGTTATGCTTCGTTTATCGGTACGAGCAATCAGATGGATTTGCTGACCGATCCCAGTGGCAGCCGCCGTTTCATCTGCATTGAGGTGACTGCGCCCATCGATACGAATGTTGCCATCAATTACAGGCAGCTGTATGCCCAGGCCATGCATGATATATATAAAGGTGAACGTTACTGGCTGGACGATAAAGATGAGGCGATTTTGAAACAAACCAATCGCGATTTTGAACAGGTCACTCCGCTTGAGCAGCTTTTCAGTAGCTACTTCCAGCCTGCGGAAAGTGAAGAGGCGGGAGAGTGGCTGACTGCCATGGAAATCTTCAACTATTTGCAGACCAAGACCAGGGACAGATTGTCAATCAGTAAAATAGCATGCTTCGGCCGCTCACTTCGGAAACTGGACATTCCTTGTAAGAAGTCGAATAGGGGGACGGTTTATCTTTTGGAGAAGGTGGGATGAAGTTGGGGCTATTCTACTGACAGACTTCCCAGCACCAGCGCCACATTGCTTATTAAAGAATGGTCTAACTGGAACGGCGGATAATCCGTGTTGTCGGAGACGAGCATCACGTGTTGTTCGTCTTCGCCCGGATATATCCGCTTTATCAAAGCTCCTTGAGGGGTAAGCAATAAATAAACCTTGTTCCATTGGAAGAAGAGGCTCTTGCAGGAAAGGGTCTTGCAGGCTATAATGTCTCCTCCTTTATAATGCGGAGCCATGCTGTTGTCTTTTACGGGAATCAGAAAGTCGGCTTCCTTGAATAGGGGTAAGGAGAAGTACTCGGTATTTTGCAGGATTACCCCTTTTTTTCCTGCAAATACTCCCGGTAGTAGTTCGTAGGAAATAAGAGGAATACCTTTCTTTCCTGTGATCGGAGATGAATGGAGTATTTTCAGGTGGGAGCGTATCATATTGCCTTGTCCGGTGAGCAGCCAATCGGGGTTTAGGTCTTGATAAATACTTAGGATATTTTCTAACTTGTCGGTGCCGATAGCCCCATTGTTTTTCAGGGAACGTCCAAAAGAAGCATTTGACATTCCGATACTTTTCTCAAAAGCGGAGATAGAAATACCCTTTAAATCAATATATTCTTTGATCCGCTGTAATATCATAGAACAACCCTCCTAAATAAAATTATGCAAAAACAGAAAAATATCCTTCTATTTATTTGTTTTATATTAGGAAATTTCCTATAATTGCGAAGACTTAGAAATACAAACAGCCGTAAATATACAAAAATAGCCAACTAAACAGAAAGCGAAATAAACTATAACGTGACAATAAATGAATTTTTAGAAACTTAAAAGCTAATTTATGGAAAACGAAAATTTGGATTATGTTCATGGAAGTGACCTCTTGGTAGGCATTTTGGTGGAGGATGCATTTAATCCTCTGGGACACAGTAAGACTTGTACGATTACTAACACGGCTGAAACTAAAGACCGTGCAGTGAAACCGACATTGGAAGAGAAGGCGAAAGCTGCTGCTGCCGGTAAATGGAAAGAGAAATCAGTAAGTGGATTGAGTGTAAGCATCAGTTCCGAAGGATTTGTTTTTTACGGTGATGGCATGGGCTATGACAAACTGCTGGAGATGTGGGAAAACGGGATGCCCGTTCCCGTGAAGTATGCGCTTCGTGGAGAAGAAGACACGAAGTATCGCCAGGGCAATTTCATTATTACTTCGTTGGAAGAAGTTTCTGCTGCCGATGATGATGCTACTTACAGCATTTCGCTGGAGAATAGTGGGCCTGTGGAAGTAAAAGTCGTTGCACCTAAAGCATGAGTATGAACAAAGTAGTATTGTACGGTAAGGAATATCCTAACCGGGTGACGATGGGTGCTATGATTGACTTCAAGCGGGCGACGGGTAAGGACGTTAGTGAAATCGGTGCCGATATGGAACTGTTGACAATGTTTATGTTCTGCTGTGTGCGTTCGGCTTGCAGGGCGGATGAAGTGGCGTTTGACCTTAATTTTGAACGTTTTGCTGACGGGATCGATCTGAGCGAGTTCAATCGTTTTCAGGAAAGTGTGAGTGCCGGTGGTGAGGATGGTTCAAAAAAAAAGAGGTAGGCAAGGAAGTCGCAGGCATTGAAGAACTGTTAGGTTTGGCAATGGGGTGTATTGGGATAAGTTTAGACGATTTTCGCCGATGCACCCCTGCTGAGTTTGCAGCTATCTATCGGGTTTGGCAGCAACATGATGAGCGGAATGTGCAGGATGGTTGGGAGCGGACACGCTTTTTGGCCTGTTGTATATTGCAACCGTATAGTAAAAAGAAGTTAAGTCCGACGGATGTATGCAGATTCTCATGGGAGAGGAAACGGGAACAAGAAACTAAGAAAGAAGTTAGTACAAAGGAAAGGTTCGAAGAGATAGCAAAGAAATGGGGGTAAAGAAGGGATGTTATTTACTTTTCTTTATCATTTGAGGAGTTGTTCTCATCCGATAAATTTGCATCTTTTTCGCGAAGGTGTTGTAACTTTTTATGATTCATTAGAGCTTCTTCTTTGTATTTAGCTCACTTTTCTTCTTTTTTGCGTCGTTTTTCTTCTTCCTTTTCTTCTTTAATTCGTGCTAAATTCTCACGTACTTGCCTTAATTCTTCTTGTCTTTGTTGTAGCCTTTCTTGGCTTTTAAGCACAGAATCTTTCATCTTTTGTTCAAACTCGCTTGGTTTTGGAGGTTCTTTAGGAGTTTTATTAAGTTTTGATAATTTGCCACCTATGTTCCAAGCTCCCAATCCTGCGAGAATTAAAAATAGTAGTACAATGTAAGGTCCCATAATCAAATTATTTATTTTACTTGCAAATATATGGAAAAGATTACATACGACATAACATTTAACTTGAAAAATAATCCTTCTGGACTTCTTCGAGAAATTAATAAACTTATGGTTGAGATACAGGGTAGTACACAAAAAATGACAAGCCTAATGTCGCAACAAATAAGTATGATGCAGACTCCAATAGATGAAGCTAGAGAAAAGTGGTTAAACTTGACTGGAAGTGCGGGAGCTTATTTTGCTGTTATTTCCGAAAATGCTGCTGGGATTGCTAGTCTTATTGAAATTAAAAGTTATTTAAATGATATTGGAGCTACAACAAAAATTACATCTATGGCTCAGAATGCATATAATAAAATTGAACTTTTAGGTAAAGAGGCATGGACTGTCTATCAAATTCAGATGGGCATTGCCCGTACAGCAATTTCCACCACTACTGGTGCCACCAAAGCCTTAAATATCGCTTTGGCAGCAAGTCCTTG
>ERZ1027221.242-NODE-242-length-44300-cov-7.529890_pt1 | contig 44300 bp, 25 predicted proteins | sample MGYA00519267_ERZ1027221 | MGnify/ENA primary metagenome ERZ1027221 (study PRJEB26926, sample SAMN06164533) | human gut metagenome | biome: ENVO:00009003; feature: ENVO:2100002; material: ENVO:00002003 | host: Homo sapiens | place: USA | collected 2012 ...
GAGATTTCTGCCTGTCTCGTGGGCTCGGAGATGTGTATAAGAGACAGGAATAAATGTAAGTATTTCGATATTCCCCAATCAATCTGCCACTTGCTTACTTTCATTCGCATATTTCAGCTTTCACCAGCATCAGGACAGAAACAATGGATTCTCAGCCAACTTAAAATACAATTTGTCAAAATGACAAAGAAGCCACTATAGTCTTGATCAAGCATTTTGATGATACTTGTGCAGAATACTAAAAATAGGTATTCACAGCAAACTCAAATTGCTCCATAAAGATTCTTTTGAAAGCGGATATATTATTCTGCTCATAAAAAATCAGCATCGCTTTTTTATAGTCAATTGAATCCTTGTTGAACGATACGTTCGTCAATTTCTTTTTCAAAATAAGTATCGATATTAAGCGTGATTAATACATGAGCTTGTGGGGTAATGTTATATTTAGTCGCTTTACCCTTTCCCGTTACATGTATAAGATTCTGTTTTACAGCTTCGGATATTGCTCATTTAAGAGTTGCCGAACTTACTTTTAAAACGAATGAATACAGCTCAACTTGAGCCGAAAAGAATGCTTTTTAATAAATTCTTGAGCCAAATCGGTCCATTACATCTCCATGCAACCTCCACGCAATCTCCGTAACATCTCCATACCCGGTCCGTATCATCTCCGTACCTGCTCCCTTCCTATAGACACGGAGATGATACGGAGCAGATACGGACCGGGTACGGCTTTGACACGACTATATTAAATTTCCCTTTTTAATACCAAGAATAAAACAGAAATCAGTACTTTTGTGTATTGATGTGCAAAAACAGAAAAATATGAGCAATAAGATTTATCCCATAGGCATACAGAACTTCGAGAAGATTCGTAAGGACGGTTATTTCTATATTGATAAGACAGCCTTGATTTATCAAATGGTAAAGACCGGTAGTTATTACTTCCTGAGCCGCCCACGCCGTTTCGGCAAGAGCTTGCTCATCTCAACACTGGAAGCCTACTTTCAAGGGAAGAAGGAGTTGTTCAGCGGACTGGCCATGGAAAGGCTGGAGAAAGACTGGATAAAGCATCCGATACTGCATCTCGACCTCAATATCGAGAAGTATGATGTACCGGAGAGTTTGGACAATATACTTGAGAAATCACTGACTGCATGGGAAAAGCTCTATGGCACCGAACCGTCCGAACGTTCTTTCTCCCTGCGCTTTGCAGGTATCATAGAACGTGCCTATGCACAAACAGGGCAGCGCGTTGTTATCCTGGTGGACGAATACGATAAGCCCATGTTGCAAGCCATTGGTGATGAAGAACTGCAAAAACAATTCAGGAACACCTTGAAGCCATTTTATGGAGCACTAAAAACAATGGATGGTTGCATCAAGTTTGCCTTATTGACAGGAGTGACAAAATTCGGAAAAGTCAGTGTATTCAGCGACCTGAACAACTTGGACGACATATCAATGTGGAATGAATACATTGAAATCTGCGGCATCAGCGAACGGGAGATTCACGATAACCTGGAAGCTGAACTTCATGAATTTGCCGCTGCCCGGGGAGTGACATACGATAAGCTTTGCACCGAACTCAAGGAGAATTATGACGGTTATCATTTTACGCATAATTCCATTGGTATGTACAATCCCTTCAGCCTGCTCAACGCCTTCAAACGCAAAGAATTCGGAAGCTATTGGTTTGAGACGGGAACGCCTACCTACTTAGTGAAGTTACTCAAGAAGCATCATTACGACCTCGAACGAATGGCACACGAAGAGACCGATGCCCAGGTGTTGAACAGCATAGATTCAGAGTCAACCAATCCCATTCCGGTGATTTATCAAAGCGGATATCTTACGATTAAGGGATATGACGAACGGTTTGGTATGTATCGCTTAGGCTTCCCCAACCGTGAAGTAGAGGAAGGATTTATCCGTTTCCTCTTGCCTTTCTATACAAACGTCAACAAAGTAGAAACTCCATTTGCTATTCAGAAATTTGTTCGTGAAGTAGAATCGGGAGATTATAACTCCTTCTTCCGCCGCCTACAAAGTTTCTTTGCAGATACCACTTACGAAGTAATCCGCGAGCAAGAATTACATTATGAAAATGTACTCTTCATTATTTTCAAATTGATAGGTTTCTATACCCAAGTAGAATATAATACAAACGACGGACGCATCGACCTCGTATTGCAGACAGATAAATTCATCTATATCATGGAATTCAAATTAGAAGGCACTGCCGAAGAAGCTTTGCAGCAAATTAATGACAAGCATTATGCGCTTCCTTTCGAGATGGATGAACGGAAACTGTTTAAAATAGGAGTAAACTTCAGTGAGAAAACCCGGAATATTGAAAAGTGGGTGGTAGAATAAAACTAACGAAACGAACAGACGCTATTTTAAATAGCAATAGACTTCAGCAAGAAAGCTCTTTTTAACTTTGGAAAGATTTGCGCACATCAAACTATTGAGTAATTTTGCATTAAGCATTGAGTAAAATTACGCAGTGCATTGAGTAGTTTACCATTAAGGAGCACTAACTATGTACAAAAGAGCTTACTTCCAATCAGTTAAAGAAAGAATTGAAGAACCCAGAATGTTCATTCAAGTGATTGCCGGACCGCGACAGGTAGGTAAATCTACCCTCGTTTCACAAGTATTGCAAGAGATTTCAATCTCTTATACATCCGTATCAGCTGATGATGTACCTACAGCCGATGCCGGATGGATTAGCGACATCTGGGAAAGTGCGCGGATTGCCCAAAAGCTGAAAAAGGAGAAAGAGCACTTGTTAGTCATTGACGAGATTCAAAAGTTAGATAACTGGAGTGAAACCGTGAAAAAAGAATGGGATAAAGATAGCCGCGAAAACAATAACATAAAAGTAGTATTATTAGGTTCATCCCGGTTGTTGCTCAAAAAAGGACTGACCGAATCACTCGCAGGACGTTTCGAAATCATTCGCATGGGACACTGGGCTTATGAAGAAATGCAGGAGGCTTTTGGATGGGATATAAATCAATATGTCTATTTTGGCGGGTATCCCGGTACAGCACGTCTGATAAAAGATGAAGAGCGCTGGCGCATATATGTGAAAGATGCATTAATAGAGACTACTATCTCCAAAGATGTACTGATGCTTACCCAAATCAATAAGCCGGCATTACTGCGGCAAGTTTTCGAGTTAGGTTGTATGTATTCCGGACAAATATTGTCATTAACCAAAATGTTGGGACAACTACAAGACGCTGGAAATACCACCACAATCTCCAACTATCTGAATCTGCTTGATGAGTGTGGTTTATTGGCTTCCCTGTCTAAATACGCAGGAGATGAAGCACGCACAAGAGCCTCCGTTCCTAAGTTTCAGGTTTACAACAGTGCACTGATGAATGCTTATAACCCACTCCGTTTTAAGGCTGCCCGGACAGACACTAAAGAATGGGGAAGATTGTTTGAGTCTGCTGTCGGTGCCCATCTGGTGAATGGAGCTGACAAAGGAAATTATGAAGTGTTCTATTGGAGAGAAGGGAACGAAGAAGTGGATTATATTATCAAGAAAGATGGCAAGTTGGTGGCTATTGAAGTGAAAAGCGGAAGACGAAGTACCAATAGCAGCCTGTCTCGTTTCCGTGAAACATTTCATCCCCACCTCGCATTCGTAGTAGGTACAAATGGGATGGGGATGGAAGATTTTCTTAAATCAGATGTTACACAATTATTTTAAAGTTCTCAGCATAAGTTTACCGGATTTCACCCCCTTAGCCTTAGCCTCGAAAACGATTTCACCGGGTTGTTCAGCCGTTTGAACAATTGCCGTTAACTGACCGCTGAAGGCGGGCATCTTCGGTAAATGGAATAAGTCGAGCGAAGTAGCATCGCCATTGGCAGCAGCACGATAACGACCGGCACCTTTCACTGAGAAATTAACAAGCCGGCTGTCGGCAGGACAAAGATTACCGTCTTTATCAACTACGCGGACGGTGATATAAGCCAAATCCTTGCCATCAGCTTTCAGCTGACTGCGGTCGGCAATCACTTCCAGATGGTGAGGTTTACCGGCGGTACGGATTACTTTTTCCTCTACGGATTTGCCGGAAGCATCGTATGCGACCACTTTCACTTCACCCGGTTCATAAGGAACATCCATCCACATCAGGCGATAACGGCGCTGCAAAGCAAGAGCATCTTTCCCCTGCAATGCTTTACTCTCTTCGGCAGTGAGTTTACGCTGCTTGCCAAAGCTCTTACCATTAACAAAAAGCTCGGCCGACGGATAATTGGTATAGACGAAAATAGGCGTATTCTCTCCTTCCCTACCCGGCCAAGTCCAGTGCGGAAGGACATGAAGCGTATTTACATTCTTATTCCAAAGACTGCGGTAAAGATAGTAACGGTCTTTGGGCAGACTGGCAAGATCGATGATACCGAACAGTGAACTATGGCTTGGCCAAGCATCCGTATCGTATGGCGAGGGTTCACCCAGATAATCAAAGCCTGTCCAGACAAACTGCCCGATAGTCCAGTCATAATCATCAGCAAGGGCAAAGTCTTCATCGGGCACATTGGACCAGGAGCAATGTTCCAGATCATAGCCTGAAGATTGATGATCCTCATACTTTGCATCGCCGCGTTTCTCTACAGGGAATTTATATACACCACGGGAACTGACAGTAGAAGATGTCTCGGAACCCAGCACTATATTTTGCGGCAACTTCTCATAGGCCTCCAGATAACGATGTGCGCGATAGTTGAAACCGGGAACATCAATCATGGCGGCAAAGCCGTTCTTCAAGACACAAGTCACCTGGTCCATACCACAAGTTACGGGACGCGTCGGGTCTTCGCGGTGGCAGATATCCTGCAAGAAAGAAGCCACCTTATAACCTTCGGGACTACATTGGGTAGGAACTTCATTGCCAATGCTCCACATCACAACACAAGGATTATTACGATATTGATGCAACATATTTATCATATCGCGCTCCGCCCACTCATTGAAGTAACGGTGATAGCCGTTTGTACATTTGGCAATGTCCCACTCATCGAAAGGTTCCAGCATCATCATGAATCCCATTTCATCACAAAGTTGCACTAATTCCGGCGCAGGCATATTATGGGAGGTACGGACAGCATCACAGCCCATATCTTTCAGCATAGTAAGCTGGCGGCGTAAAGCGGCAACATTGATGGCCGCGCCCAACGGCCCAAGATCATGATGATTGCACACACCCTGGAATTTACGGTGCTTGCCATTCAGGAAGAAACCCTTATCAGCTATGATTTCTATGCTACGGATACCAAAACGGGTAGTATATTCATCTGTTTGTTTACCATCAGCATAGATTTTAGAAACTGCCTTATACAAATAAGGTGTCTCCGGTGACCACAGGCAAGGAGCATCCACCAGGAAGTTTTGTTCGAAAGGCTGACCGTGATTAATCTTACGAGTATTATCCTTCGTTGCTACGACTTTACCATCCGGTGAGATAATCTCCGTAACGATACGGATATCTTTCCCCTCATCATTGGCAATAGTGGTCAACAAGCGAACTGAAGCATATTCATCGGCAACATGGGGCGTAGTCAATTGTGTGCCCCATACAGGAACATGCACTTTCCCGGTAGTCACTACACGCACATTACGGTAAAGCCCGGCTCCGGGATACCAGCGGGAAGACTGCGGTTTGTTTTCCAAACGAACAGCAAGAGTATTGTTCTTACCGTCTTTATTCAAAAGAGAAGTGACATCGCAATGGAAAGAATTATAACCGAACGGCCAGAAACAGGCTTCCTGCCCATTGACGTAGACACGGGCTTCGCTCATGGCACCATCGAAGACAAGAGTGGTCTGTTTATCGGCAGTGACATCAAAGGTTGTACGGTACCAGCCGATACCCACATAAGGAAGCCCGCCTGTGCGCCCGGTCTTGACGGAAGCTTTCTTCTCGAAGTTCTGCGTTATCGCCACTTCCTGCAAGTCGTTGCTGCGGTCGAAGGGACCGAAGATGGCCCAGTCGTGAGGCACGGTTACGGTTTCCCACTTGCGGTCGTCAAACTCCGGTTTCATAGCTTCCGGAGCGTCGCCTTTGGTGAATTTCCAGTTCTTCTCAAGAAGAGACTCGCTGCGTTGCGCTTGCAGGGAGGTAGCGAGTAAGGTCATTAAGAATAAAGTCGATAGTTTTTTCATGATGGTATATTATTGATTAAATGCGTCCAGTGCAACAGTCGGTTTACCGCTTTCATCAAAAGCTCCCAACGTATATCCGTTCCAACTGCCATAAGACTGCGGTTCCCAATAGAAGACGCCGAGACACTGTTCGATTGCTTTAGATTTGGCAATCAGCTCGGTCAGGCAAGATTTTGAGATTTCAGGCTCATCCCACGGCATGCCGACTTCGGCAATCATAACCTCCTTATTATAACGGCTCACCATATCCTCCATATTGGCCACACAGGCGGCAACCATCTCTTGCCAGTTATCTGTTCCGGGATAAAGGGACATAGCTATGACATCATAAGGAGTATTATTGGCTTTCAGAATATCGAATATCCAGCGATAGGTACCGTTATTGTTTCCATCATGCAGATGTACAATAACTTTTGCATTGGGGAATACCTCTTTCACCGCATTCGAACCGGTTGTGATAAAATCTGCAAAGTTCTTCTCATTCTTCGCATAAGTCACGCCCTCCTTCGGAACGTCATACGTGGCACCGCTCACCGTGGCATCCTCATCCCACAACATACCGGGAGTAATCTCATTACCCACCTGCACCCATTCGGGAGTAATACCTTTCTCTTTCAAGGCATTCAGCACATCTTTGGTATGGTCGGCAATTGCTGTCTTCAATTCATCAAGCGAAAGTCCCACCCAGGCGGCAGGCTTATACTGGCTACCCGGATCTGCCCATACATCACTGTAATGGAAGTCAATCATCACCCGCATACCCAGTTGATGGGCACGCCAGGCTTTCGCCACAACATCACTCTTATTGCACCAACCATCCGAAGGATTCACCCATACGCGCAGGCGGATGGAGTTCATGCCCAGGTCACGCAATAAAGTCATACACTCCGTTTCACGACCGGAAGCGTTGTAGAACTTCTTTCCCGACGCTTCCATCTGTGTCAACCAACTGACATCGGCACCTTTGGCAAAGCCGGTCATGTCATAAGCCGGTTCTTCGGGAAATGTCGGTTTATCATCGTCACTGCAAGCGGCTGCTCCCCAAAGGAGCAAGCCGGCTAATAATATATTCATTAATTTCATAATTGATATCCTTTATTCAATAGTATAGGTTGCATTAATTAAATCTATAGTCAGAGTGTACGTACCCGGTGCCAGCGTGGCATCATCCGTGATGCCATTATTACTCTTGTAATAGAGTTTCCCGGCACTTCCGCCATAAACATAATTCCAGTCTCCATTAAAAAGATAAATCTTAAATCCCCAGGCAGACGGTTGGGTAATAGTGATACTACCACTATATACACCACCGGTAGCTGTAGCGGGTAATGGCTCAAAAGTCCAGTCTTCACCTTCCAGTTTGTTGAGACCGGCAACATAAATTTCATTGCCTATAGCCGTCAATTTATAAGTCAATGCTTTCAATGATACATCAAAGAAGTAAAGACCGCCATCCGGTGCAGGGATATTGTTCTCTGCATTAAAAGCTAACGTTCCGGCATTGGCATCGCCTTCGCCCAATTTATAAACATCTCCCCAATTACCTTCTTCTATTGCAATCTGATATCCCCAGGGAGAATTAACATCCGCCACACCGGCATATCCCAGATTATCCTCATCATAAAGCCGGAGGTAGTTATTGAAGTTCCAGTCACCTTCTCCTTCACTGATACCCAGCATATAAAGAGTCTCTCTCACCGGTTCGGGCTCGGCACTGCCACTGGTTACTTCTACCGTCCACTGTTTCGGATTGCTCAAATCAATAACCAAAGTACATTCTCCCGCTGCCGGAACATTCACAGTGATATTACCCGCTTCTCCGCCAAAGATAAGATTTTCTCCGTTTTGCGCAAAACTTACAGGAGTTTCAATTCCTAAGTTGGCATCACTATCCGAACCATCGGTGCCCGTAGAAGAATCGTATAGACGACCGGTTCCGTTTACCTTGAATGTAATATTTCCCGCCTGTGCAGCACTAAATGCATACGTCCATTTCACATTCGGACGATCAAAAGTCATTGTACCTGCCACATCGCCTGTAAGCGTAAGAGACGGTATGTAAAGGGCCGACCAAGCTTTCTTGTTAGTGTTTGCATCCACATAATAACAACCGCCCATTCCGGGGAACCAGAAGTTCCAGGAGGATTCTTCCGAAGACATCAGAAAGGCCGTTCCTGTTACGCCATCATTACCCCAAACCGTTCCATCACCTTCTTTCATAAAGAAGTTGTACCAGGCAGTGGCTCCCATGAAACCCAGATATTGCCCGTCGGAAGCTGCCGAATAGAGTGTCACACCGGTTTCTGCCTTATCGGCATTAAGAATATACCCCAGACTCATGTCAATCGTATAGGGAGTGACCGCTACTGTAACTACATTAGAGTAAACAGGGGTCATATTCTTTCCCGTCTGCGCAGCAAGCCGGAAATAAACGTTATTCGCCACATCAGGATTGGCACCGATATTCTTGGCCAGTGCATTCAAGGCAGCACCGGTATAAGCCTTCGAGAGGGAAGTTTCTACATTTTCGCTCACCACACCCGAAAAATCCTGAGTAGTGGAAACCTGCAAGGTCTGGATGGTCACATCAATAGCCGACAAAGCAGGGTCACTGATCTGCAAGGCATCTTTCGTCCATGCCAAAGACAGGACAATGTCATTACTGTTTTCCTGCGACAAGACGACTGTACTTTCCGTCGCAACCAGTTCACCGGATTCAATACTGCTCAGATATATTTTGTCTTCATCCTTTTCGCAAGAGGCAAAACTAAAGACTGCCGCAAGAAGGAGAAGGAAATTCTTCATTGTCTTCATATAGTATAGAATTAATAGTTTTCGTTATAAAGATTCGGGTTAGCCGTCAGCTCGGTGGACGGAATAGGATAAATGTTATATTTGTTGTCTACCGCCTGTCCGTTCATCACACCGCCTTTCCACTGCCACAGATAGCTGGAAGTAGTAAACTTGCCGTAACGTATCAGATCCGTGCGGCGGACACACTCCAGATAGAGTTCACGAGCACGCTCGTCAAGAATAAAGTCGGCGGTCAACTGTCCGTCGGTAATATTCCCTGAATCGTTGCCAAAGGCACGTCTGCGCAAGTCGTTGACATAACCTAAAGCTGTGGAACGGCTGCTGCCTTCTCCCCCTCTCACTACAGCCTCAGCCAACATCAGATAGACATCCGCCAGACGGAAAACCGGGAAATCGGTATTCACACCACCGTCGTTGCTATTGGAAGCGGCTTCGCCCGCATCAGTCAGGTTAGTCCATTTCTCCGGGAGATAACCGTTGCTTTGGTTTTCCACCACATCTATTGTTTTGGTTTGTCCTTCAGTATAGAACATCCCCCGGCCATCACCATCACTGAAAAGATCGGGAAGTTCGCCTCGCAGGCGGAAATTGCCCCAACCGGAAGATACACCGTAATCGGCAGGTACCTGAGTATCGGAAGTGTTATTCACGCCTCCGCAGATGATATAAGTAGTTGCTCCCCACGATACGGTGTGTGTTGCATCCACCGGAAAAGCATAGATGATTTCATTGGTACGGTTATGGTTGTCGGCATTGAACAGTTTGGCATAATCACCTTCCAGCGTATAACCCGCTTTCAGGATTTCGTTGCAGTAGGTGATGCAATCCGTCCAATGGGCAGTACCCGTATAAACTTCCGCATTGAGATATAAGCGTGCCAACAGGGCATAAGCGGCTTGTTTGCAGGCACGGCCGTATTCACATTCTGTGCGGTCCAGCAAGTCTGCATCCACATCTTTCAATTCCGTCTCCAGATACTCGAACATTTGTGTAGCAGTGTAGCGTGGCGGCAGATAGCTGCCTACAGGATCATTCTCGGTGACGAGAGGTATGTTACGATAAAGATCGAGTGCATGATAGTATGCCAATGCACGGAGAAAACGGGCTTCAGCCCGATAATGGCGTATTTCCGCCTGCTCACTCTCACTGAATTTTTCAATCTGCCCGTCGGTGGCATTACGCAGGAATTCATTGCAAAGCGCTATGGTATAGTAAATACGATAATACGTATCGGACACCCACGCATCATTGGCATCCCAACTCAGATAAGTAAGCCCACTCATTTTTTCACCTCCCAGCCAGGTGTAGACCACCTCGTCGGTGCCACATTCCTGCATATTGAAGTAACAGCGCATATAGTCGTAACCGAAGTTACTGTCGAGGTCTTTATCTCCACCGCCTTTTTCTTGTCCGGCAATGACGAAAGACACATAAAGTTTTCCTAAGACGGCTTTATAGTTAGCTGCGGACGTATAAACATCAGCCGAAGTGGTTTCCGTATGCGGATACTGGTTGAGGTCGTCCAAACAGGAGGTTGTGAATAGTGTACCGGCAAAAAGCAGTACGGTATAGAATATCTTTTTCATACGATATGTCTTGTTTTTAATGGTAAAGATTAGAATTCAAGTCCCAGGCTGAGTGAGTAAGTACGCGGACGGGGATAGAAAGAAGAATCCATTCCACTCGGAACCTCCGGATCAACACCCGAATACTTGGTTATACAAAATACGTTTTGCACCATGACACTGGCATTCAAACTGAGCCAGCGGCATACACGGCCAAAGTTGTAGGATAGTGACAGGTTATCCATTTTCAGGAATGAGCCGTTCTCCACATAATAGTCCGATAAGTGCTGGCGGCTTTGGAAACCGGTATTCAGATAACTGCTGTGCAGATTATTCAACTGGAATGAGTTATAGCTCATCGTCTCCCAGGCACCGGTGTTCATAGCCATACCGTTATATACGTAATTCCCCACATTGGCACGAAGACTGGTGCTCAGCGTCCACTTCTTATAGTTCAACGAAGTACTGAAGCCGAAGATAAAGTCGGGTGTAGGTGATTTATAGCGATAGAGGTCACCTGAGTTTATCTCACCATCCCCATTCAGGTCGGCATAAGCTCCCTCGATGGGTTTGCCGGTTTCGGCATCGTAAAGCTGTTTATAGACGTAGAACATATAAGGTTCGTAGCCTTCGCTCAACACCTGCACATTTTGTCCGTCAATGGAGGCACCGGCCGAGATGTTGGTGGCAGCACCACCTTCTACCAGAGAGAGGTTCTTGACTTTCATCTTTTGCCAGGTCATGTTGAAGCTGACATCCCAGTTCCAGTTCTTGCTTTGAATGGGACTGGCGTTCAGGGAAACTTCAATACCCTGACTATCTACATTACCCACATTGGTCAGGATATTCTTATCGAAATTAGTACCGGCGGGAGAGGCAACAGTAGCCAACAGGTCCTTGGTCTGGCGGGTATAGTAATCAAAGCTACCGGTAATACGGTCTTCAAGGAAGCCAAAATCAAAACCGGCATTCCAGGCGGTAGTAGTCTCCCATTTCAAATTAGAGACGTATGCCTCAGGGCGGTAGGTGGTGATGTACTGATTGCCGAACTGTGCTTCCGCCCCACTCTGGCTGGCTGTATAAACGGGCAGGTAATTATAGTTACCAATGCCATCCTGCTGACCGGTGACACCGTAACTGGCACGGAGTTTCAGGTTACTCAACACTGCATTGTCTTTCAGGAAAGCCTCTTCACTGACTCTCCAGGCCAGAGCTACAGAGGGGAAAGTTCCCCAACGGTTATCTTTGCTGAAACGAGAGGTACCATCACGACGCATGGTGGCCGTCAGCATATAACGCGAATCAAAAGTATAGTTCAGACGCGCATAGTAAGAGAGAAGCACATGGCGCTCGTCGGAAGCGGCAGTCGTACTTTGTATCTCGCCTAATGTGCTCAGTTCACTGTATTGAGGGGAAGTACTCTTCCAGTATTGATAATCATATCCCACAGTGGCATCAATGCTGCTCTTCCAGGAGTCGAGGTATTTATTGTAATTGAAATAAGTAGTCAGCAGGCGGTTGGTGTTCTTTTGCGGGCCATATTTATAATCACGCCCGTTAGTTGTCGCATACTGGGCTGCCTCAGCCGGAACATATATTTTGCCTTGTCCCTTGGCATAATCATACCCCAAAGTAGCATGAAATTTCAGTTCGGGCAGGAAGTGCATTTTGTAGTCCACATCAAAGTTACCAACCAGACGGGACACACGGCTGGTTGATTTATACTGTTTGAGAGCCCCCAGAGGATTGACCGTACCACCTGTAACCAACTGCCCTACATTGTCAGTAGCCTCAGTGTATCCGCCAAACGTATTGTTACCCGAATAAACCGGAATGGTAGGGTTCCAGGTTGCTGCATTCCAAATGGCATTTGAATTGGCGAAACGGTTGTCGTTACGCGAACCTTTCACATTGAAGTTCAGTTTCAGATGGTCGTCAAAGAAACTGGGAGATAAGGATACACTGCCTGTGATACGCTCTGCATTGTCCGTCTTCACCAAACCATCCTGGTTATAATAACCTAAAGACACACGGATAGGAAAGTTCTTTGCCAGACGACCGGACAGGCTGAGATTATTGTCCGTACCGAAAGCGTTATGATAGATTTTGTCATTCCAATCCGTGTTGGCATTACCCAGCAAGGCTTTCTGTGCATCCGAACCCTGAGTATTGACCACATTGATGAACTCTTCGCGTGAGAGCATATCGTTCAATTTAGTACGGGTCTGTATGGAATTGGTAGTTGTGAAACTCACTTTCATACGGTCAGTACTTCCTTTCTTGGTAGTAATGATAATGACACCGTTTGACGCGCGCGAACCGTAGATGGCGGTGGACGAAGCATCTTTCAGGATAGTCATACTTTCTATATCGCTCGGATTGATTAATGCCAAAAAGTTACCGTCATTACCACTGATACCACCCGTTTCAAGGGGTACACCATCCAACACGATAAGCGGGTCGTTACTGGCATTCAGCGAAGCGCCGCCACGGATACGGATGGTACTTCCGGCTGTGGGCGAGCCACTATTACTCATAATCTGTACACCCGATACTTTACCGTTAATCAGTTGTTCGGGCGAGGAAATCAGCCCGGAATTGAAATCCTTGCTGCTGACATTAGAGACAGATCCCGTCAGGTCACTTTTGCGGGTTGTTCCGTAACCGATAACAACCACATCACTCAGTACCTGAGAGTCACTTTTCATCTTTACATTCACGGTATTGTTGTCCGGAATGGGAACAGTCATAGTTTCATAGCCCACATAGGAGATTTGCAAAGTGGTAGCTCCCGAAGGAACAACAATGGAAAAGTTTCCGTCAAGATCGGTTATCACGCCGGTACTGGTGCCTACCACCAGGATACTGGCGCCGATAAGGGGTTCGTTCGTGTCGTCTACGACATGCCCGGTTACTTTTCTTCCGTCCTGAGCGGAAAGCGGGCTCGTAATTGCTGATAGTGCGATGCACAGCAGACATAGAAAAGCTGTGACGCGATGTCTTAAGGTTTTGTTTCTCATACTTGGTATTTAATTTAAAAGTGTTACTTATTCCAGCCAAATGCCGCCTATTTCTATTTCCGCCTGTTTCCCGGCAGTTCCTTCAAAGGACAGTTCAAGGCTTTCTATCTTTTCTACTTGGAAAGGTATCTCCGTTTGCGGACGGAAATAGTTGTCGAGGAAAACCGGATAGGCATGAGGCAACAGGGCGGTATTGGTCTGTCGCAGTTCCGTGAGAGGAATGCGAATGATATCATCCGTTGCAGCCGTACACGGTGCGAGATAGGTATATCCGTCCGAAGTAATGAAACCTGCTTTAAGCCCTTCCGGCATCTTCTTCACGTGCAGACAAAGCTTACGGCCGGCTGCAAGGCGTTCGGGACGGCCGCTAATGTCATCTTTAATATAGCGGCGAAGAAAGAATACCGGATTCGGGTCCTTGGATTCAAAAGTAATGCGGAGAGTCGGTCTCTCCGTTGGGGCATTCTCAATCAATTCACGATTGGTACGGCTCCACTCCGGCAAGGTATAGACTTCCAGGTTATTGTCGGTATCTCCCGCTTCCAGTAAAGAAAGTGGCTTCGTAGAAGCAACTACATTCGTCTCCCACAGGGTAGCCGTAGTATAGTCCCAATCCAGCGGACTCTTGGCTACCCCGGAAGGGAATGTCTGTCGTTTATCTCCCCGACAAACAACGATGTTATACCTAAAACAACCTTCTTTTATATCTGAGGCAGGAACAATGGCACGGTATGTGTAACCACCTGCATAGTTCATCTTGATAGATGGATTCTTTTCATTCCAAAAGGAGATTTTATCAGTATAGATGATAACGGAGTCGGGCTGTTCATTGCCGGCTACAGTGGCTTGTATGGTCAGGTCTTTGCCGGCATCAACAGTTCCCACCGGAGAATGATTGACTATGAAGTCAAGGTCTGAAGGTTGAGAGTGGAGAGTTGGGGAGACGTATTCACCGAGAGTGATGTTTTGCCAATGTGTATCAGCAGTCCAGGTTCGGGAAGCGGATATGCCTTCGCGTTGCAAAAGATAAACACCGGGACGAAGGGCGGAAATGGTACCGTTCGTGGCGGCAGTATGTCGGGAGTTATCTTTATCTAATCCATTTATCTGGAAATGTTTACCCAAGTCAGGCAAATCCAGCACCATATCCCATGCATTGGAAATGATATGCATCACTTCTTTATCCAAAGAAGGTTTGGCAAACGGATCGCTCACCTGCACTACATCGGGCATAACTTCCAGACGCCAGACACCATCTTCCAACTTATCTATCCAATAAGCACCTGTACCCTCGTAACGGACAACGGGAGAACTGCCACATCCGGCAATGGCACGAAGCCGTGAAACATCTTTCGGAAGGGTCTGCGTCGTATTGGAATAGTAGAATTTCTCTCCATCGTTCAGTTCACTCAAATCCTGTACGTAGCTGACGCGGAAGTCATTGAACAGCGTATCTGCCGGATAACCGCCAAAACTCTCTCCCCTGCCCACTTTTTGTGCCACTTCTGCGGCAATCATCAAGCCAAGAGCCTTGTTCGGAGTATAAGCCACATTCAGGTAATGAGTCTGATATTCGGTATTATATGCCGCCATATCAATAGGATCATACGCAAACTGTGTAATCCACTGGAAGCCGGCAGAACGGAAAGTGCGGACAGTGGCAGGATAAAGATAGGAATAGAGATTGTCCGCAGGATCAAATTCATAAACCAGACGCGCCTTTTTATTGAAACCTTTCAAATTGGAGAAAGGAATATCGTATCGATCTACCGCGGGCAGGAAGTTTCCTTTACGGGTATGTCCGGAAACAAGACCCACGGGATACCATTGATAAGTAGTACCCTGAACGGCAGTATCGTAGTAAGCCTCAACCACATGCTGATTGTGGCTGACATTATAGAATACCGGTTTCCGGTTGCCTGCACGTTTCAAGGCAGATAACATCTTGTTGATATAAGTACGCGTCTCGGCTACCGTACCCGGATGGCAGGGTTCGTTGTTGATTTCAAAACCTACGATGTAAGGATCGTCTTTATAGGCATAGCCTGTATAAGAATTGACGTGGCGCACAAGGGCGGCAATATATTTTTCCTGCGCGGCAATGGCCTCTGCATCGCTATGAACAGCACATTTATCATAATTATAGGAAAAGCCGCCGGTAGGCTGGTTACGTTCGGGATAGCCATTGCCGAAGTTGGTTTGAGCAGTGATAACGATGCGAATGCCACGTTCCTGCAATTTAAAGATAAGATAATCCAGCAATTCCAAATGCTCGTTCTCCAGCAGGTTGCCTTCGCCATCGGAAATCTCAACGTCCCAGATGTGGATGCGGTAAGCATTCAGTCCCAGACGTGCAAAGTGGTAGACATCACGGTCGATAGCAGCTTTGCGATCAATGCCCAGATAGCCCATTGCACGGTAAGCATGGGCAAAAGGCAGGGTATAATTCACACCAAAAAAAGAAGCCTCTTTCCGGGTATCGGACCAGCGCATGACACCGTTGGCATCCACATAAACAGTAGGGATACTTTTTCGTACTTGGGGCTGTGCGCTTTTTTGTACTTTGTTCTGTGCCGGGGCAACTACCGCCAGCAAACAAGTAATCAAGATAAGAATGTGTCTCTGCATGTCATCAAATTCAAGTTGGTTTTTCTTGACGGCAAAAGTAATGGAGGGCAATTATTCATCAAAGCAGATATCGGACATAAAACAATACAAAAAGGACATCCACTGATTATCAACAATATACATATAACATTTATGAACAATAAGCATAATAACAGCCGGGAATTCCCAATCAAAAGACTACTACTTTTTCTCCATTTTCTTGTAATTATTAAGCATAAAAAAGTATCTTTGCCACATCCCTTTGCTAAAGATAAGATGAAAAGATACACTAACATACTAATTTTACTACTTCTTACAGGACTTTTTATCCCTGCCGGGGCACAAAACAACCCTTATAAGATAGATGACTCTTTATACCCCTTTTTTCAGCGCGCCACCAAATCACGAACTTATCCCCAAGGATTGCTTATCGCTGACACTCTTTATGCAGAAGCAACCAAAAAGAAAGACAAAAAAGCACAATGTTTGGCACTTACCATTCCGGTAAGTTTCTACTATAGTTCCGGCAATTATGAGAAACTGGAACAGGCAGCCACTAAATTAAAGGAAGAGGCACGCAAAAACAACTATCTGCAATATTACTATTCCGCATATACGAGCGAAATAAATTGGCTCCTTAACAACGGACATTCACTGCGTGCCCTGCACAAAGCCGAAGAAATGAAAGAACAGGCTTTCAAAGACCAGCACAACTACGGCATCTTTTCGTGTATTCGTACCTTGGGACACATCTACTATATGCGTCAGAATAGTGAGGTAGCAGCCGAGTACTACAAAAATGCCTTGGAATACATGCTGAAGCATTTGCCCGAACAAGATCCGTCATACCTTTACATGAACCTTGCTGAGTATTACCGAAAGAAAGACGAAGGTGAAGTAGCATTGGAATACAATGAGAAAGCCGTGAAAACTGCTAAAACCAATGAGAGCCGTGTAGCTTCCCTAATGGATAAATGCCAGACTCTGTATAGTATGGACCGAATCGATGACTTTAACACTTGCTATGAAGAATGCCTGCAACTGGTCGAACAATATGGTGTTATCCGCAAATCAGCTTTGTTGCGTTTACGTATCTGCAAACTTGTTCTGGATAAAAAATACGATCAGGCATATATAACCGCTGATTCGATAGGAAGCCCATTACAGATTTACCAGATACGCCATGAGTTATATCTGAAATCAGGAAACTATGAAAAAGCTTATATATATAATAAGTTGATTCACAGATATCAGGATTCAATCAATCGCCTGGTACAATCCGCAGACATCGCCGAACTGAATGCACAGATAGGCAACGAACGCATGAAACTGGATGCCAAGGCCCTGGAATATAAGAATGCAGCACTCAACCTGAGGAATACCCAACTGGAACTGGACCGGACAAAGTCACAATCTGAACTGGAAAAGATAAATGCTGAAAACAGCAGATTGGTATTGAAGAACCGGAATCTGGAACTGGCACGTCTCAATGTAGAAGCGGAAAAACAGAAAGCCATCTTAAAAGAGCAGCAAAGTGCTTCTCAACATTACATCGTAACTCTCAGCCTTGTACTCTCATTCTTATTTCTTTTCACCTGTTTCCTGATATTCTACCTATACAGACGCCGTAAAACAATGGCCATCTTACAAGAAAAAAACGGAGAACTCACCATTGCACGCGACCATGCCGAGGAGTCGGATCGGATGAAAAGTTTCTTTATACAGAATATGAGCCACGAGATACGTACACCGCTCAATGCCATAGTCGGATTCTCACAAGTTTTATCCACTCCGGATATGGAGGTGGACGAGGAAGAGAAAGCAGAGTTCAGCATGCTTATCCAGCAGAATTCCGAGTTACTGACTACGCTAATTAATGATGTCCTCGACCTTGCCAGTTTGGAAAGTGGTAAATACACCATGCATCTGGCGCCTCATCGCTGCAATGAATTATGCCAGGTAGCAATGATTTCCGTTGTACATCGTAATCCGAAAGAAGTGAAGTCCTATTTCACTTCCGATGCACCAAATGACTTCTTGTTTGTGACGGATAAAGAACGCCTGCAACAGGTACTTATCAATTTCCTGACCAATGCGGAGAAACACACGGAACGGGGTGAGATTCACCTCCATTGCTCTCTCACAGAGAATCCGGGAAAGATAACCTTCTCCGTTGCAGATACAGGTCCGGGAGTTCCGGCAGACCAGGCAGACTATGTTTTCGACCGTTTCAGCAAACTGGATGAATTTAAACAGGGCACAGGACTCGGACTGAATATCTGTTCCATCATTGCCGAACGCCTGAAAGGTGAAGTGAAACTGGATAAGAGTTACACCAAAGGAGCACGTTTCCTGTTTATACTTCCACTGGACGGTGCTCCTGATAACTAAACAAAACTCCCCACTCGTTGTTCTCTTCGGAACGATAACAATCCAAATGAAGGAACAATGAAAAAGTTGACGTATTCTTTCCTGCTTCTGATGCTCCTGACATCAGTTCCGGCCCTGGCCGATTATGCGCCTGTCAATGTACAGACAGCACTGAAAAAGATGTACCCTGCCGCCAAGGATGTTGCTTGGTCACGGGATGAGGCTTACTATGTAGCGGACTTTATACAGAATGGTTACGACACAAAGGTCTGGTTCAACTCCGAGGCACAATGGGAAATGAGACAGATTGACTGGGGAACAATGGACGAAGTGCCCAATGCCGTGTACAACGCTTTTGTTGCAAGCGAATATTCCGATGGAATGGTGCAGGGAGTCACATTGGTTCAATTCCCTAAGAAACAATCAGTAATTTCCGTTGTTGTGGGAATGGCGAATACACAAACCAGATACCAACTACTGTTCACCCCCGACGGAGGACTTGAGGATGAACGGAATGCCACTTACTTTAATAATCTGCTGGGAGCCGAGGTGTTCCTGAACACTTAACTTTGCCAATTCCGTGCCACCTTATTGGCAAACTTTTGCCACCACATTGGCAAGACTGTGCCACCGTATTGGCAAGACTGTGCCACCGCATTGGCAAAACGTCGCCAAGCCTATGGCAAAGAGTTGGCAAAGCCGAACTAAACATATTGCTTAGGCGTCACCCCGAACTCCGTCTGAAAGCACTTGGAAAAGTAAGAGTGATTGGAGAAACCGACCATGTACATCACCTCGGCAACCGTGAACTTCTGTTGCTTCAACAGCATGGCGGCTTTCTTCATGCGGATGGATTTGATATATTCCACAGGTGTCATGCCCGTCAGTTGTTTTATCTTGCGGTACATCTGCTTGTTATTGGTGCCAGTCCATTCGCAAAGGGCATTCACATTCAGTTCGGAGTCTGAGATGTGTTCTTCAATCAGATGAATCACACTTGCCAGGAACTTTTCATCATAAGAAACCGCCTCTATCTCCTTCGGGGTGGAAAGAACTTCCATGCGGGCTTTCGCCTCATGCGTCTCCCGGCTATGAAGTAACTGCTCCACACGCGAAAGTAAAATATCCGGTTCAAAGGGTTTAGGAATGAAAGCATCTATATGCAACTGGATACTTTCAAGCTCTGTTTCCTTATCGCTTTTCGCCGTCAGCAAGATGATGGGAATAGTGGATGTAGGAACATGCTTCTTGATATGACGCACCATTTCAAGACCATCCATTACGGGCATCATGACATCAGCAATAATCAGATCGGGCATTAATTCCAGGGTAAGCTCCATACCTATCTTACCATTTTCCGCCAAACAGCAACGATATTTAGTATGCAGTATCTGATAAATAAACTCTGAAACCTCCGGAGTATCATCCACAATCAGAAGCAATGGAGCATCCGGAGCGGGCGTATCTGTATCTGGAACCACAACTGTAACTCCGGCAGCGACAGGTTCGATATCAGAAGATACAATTTCCGGAGAAACCTCTACAACAGGCTGTTCCATAGCAATCACCGGAAGGGTCAGCGTAATGGCAGTACCTTTATTCTCTTCTGAAGAAAGCTGAACTTTACCGCCATGCAGTTCCGTATAAGTCTTTACCAAATACAGGCCGATACCTGTTCCCTCCTTCGTGCCTGCCGTCTTGGGAGACTGGAAGAAGCGCTGAAAAACATACGGTTGATCCTGACGGGGAACACCGATACCTGTATCGGATACAGAGATATGCACTTCTTTATCAGAAGCCTGCAGACGAAGCGTTATCTCACCCTCTTCCGGAGTATACTTCACGGCATTGGATAAAAGATTATCCAAGATAGATTCCAGTTTTATGGCATCCATCTGTATGTATATCTTTTCACGGTCGGCATGGAAATGGAAAGTCAGCTTCTTCTCTTTCGCCTTCTCCTCTGCATACAAAGTGAATAAGCCACGCGCAAAAGACACCAGTTCGATTTGAGAAAGTATCAGTAATGTATTGTTTCCACTATCCACCCGGTTGAAGTCCAGCCCCTGATGGATAAGCGAATTCAACTTCATGGCATTGCGATGCACCTGTTCCAGTTGTTTCTTCTCCTGCTGATCCTTGATGCCGGGCAGCAACTTGCTGATAGGCGCGATAATCATGCTCAACGGAGTTTTCAGGTCGTGGGAGAGATTCGTAAAGAACTCCATCTTAGCCTGAGACTGCTCCAGGATTTTCTCTTTCTCCAGACGCTCCAGTTTCAGACGGTTCTTCACGCGGAAGAAGTTGATTGTCCAGAGTATCAGGACAAGGCACAGCAAGACATAAACGGCCTTTGCCCACGGGGTGTAGTACCAGGGCGGAATGATGTGAACGTCCAATGCATACGTTTTTTCGGACGGCTTGCCATGCGCATCCAGTTTGCTCACTATCAGGCGGTAGTCACCGTAGTTCAGATTGTTGTAAGTAATCCGGTTCGTATTCGGTTTCAACAGGTTCCATTCACGGTCCACACCTTCCAGGCGATACAACAGTTTGCTTTTCTCTTCAAGGGAATAAGGCAGGTCGGAAAGTTCAAAAGCAAGATTGTTCTGGTCGTAGTCCAGATTTATACGCTGTGAGTAACGGATGCTTTGTGCGGATTGCACTGCATCAAGCGCCTGCCCCGCCCCAGACTGGTAAAGTTGGTTGTTGACATGAAGGGCGGTCAATATCAACGGCTGTTCAAGGTGTTCCGCCAGCAAGGCCTCGGGTGAGGAGATGGCAAAACCGTCTGCGGTGCCCAGATAGAGTTCTCCGCTTGTCTTATCAAAGAACATGCTGGTGAAACGCTTGTCGGTGATATTCAGGCGGCGGACTTCCAGAGTCTGCTGGTCGGCTACCCAGAAACCATCTGTGGTAGAGATCCAGATGCGGCCGTCGGCTTCGGCCATGGAAAGCACTTCGTAATGATTATAGGCATCAAAGGGCAACATGCGGATACTGTCGTTTTCGGGAGTCACGCGCATCACTCCGCCGGGGAAGCCTATCCAGATGTAGCCGTCTTCGGCACAAAGGATGAAGTTGGGAGTACGCTCGCCTTTCAGTTCACCGGCAGCAATATGGGTGACTTCGCCGGTACGGGGATTTATCTTTTCGATGCTGTTGGGACTGTTATAGAGCAATGCCCATACATTCCCTTCCCGGTCGGGAATCATCTGATTGATGAACATGCCGGACAAGCCGTTGTGGATGGAATAAGTCTTCTCCGCCATGTAGAGTCCGCCGGAAGAACGCATGAGGTTTTCCTTATCTACAACGAAAATACCGCCGAGGCAGGTGGCTATCCAGAGTTGTCCATCACGGTCTTCAAAAAGGCTATACGTCCAATTGGCGTTGTAGCGGCGGGTGCTGTCCACTATGTTATAATGTATAAACTGGCGTTTCGCCGGGTCGTAACGACTGATGCTGCCATCCGTAGCCACCCAAAGTTGTTGTTCACGGTCTTCGTAAAGATGGCGTACCCGGTTGTGGGACAAAGGATATTTCCGGTCTCCCATCTTGTACCAGGCAACGTCCTGTTCCCCATCCATAAGAGCGGTGAAGCGAATGAGTCCGTTGGTGCCGCCAAACCAATAAGTTCCGTGCGTATCGCGCAGCATGGAATAGAACTGGTTGCCCTCCCCTGTTCCGGTAATCTGCGAGATAGGGATATGACGCAACACACTGTTATGGCGGGACATGGAGATGCCGTAATCCGTACCCAGCCAGACGTTATGCTCGCGGTCGGCAAAGATGGTCCAGATGATATTGTTAGAAAGGGACTGGAGGTTTCGGGAGTCATGAACAACGTGCAACAGGGGCTCGTCCTCCTGATAGACGTACAGACCATTATCGGTGCCTACCAGCAATTGACCGTTCCCGTCCAGTGCCAGAGACTTGACGGAGTTATCATGGAAAGCATCTATCCGCTGTGTATGCCCGTCGGCAGGGGTGTATTTGAAAAGACATCCTTCTGTGCCTATCCAGATGCAACCGCGTGCGGTATCTTCCAGGAGTGAATTGACAAACTGATTGCTTCGGCCACGGGTGACGGGCAGGTCTATGGTTTCAAAGCGTCCGGTGGCGGGGATGTAGCGGCAACAGCCGTTGTACGTGCCAATGTAGAGGTTATCGTCCGAGGCGCGGATAATGGAATAAATGGTCTGGTGCGGAAGTCCTTCGGTGATGGCGGAGAGTTGCCGGGTTTCCGGTGAGTAGGTATAGAGGCCGTTTAGTGTCCCCAGCCACAGCACGCCGTCACGCAATGCCAGTGTGCGGATGTCGGTCGGGAAGTCCGCTTCCGGTTCTTGGTAAGTGTCTGTCCGGTAATTATAAATCAGTAGGCCATTGTCCGCTCCCAGATAGAGATAGGTGCTGTCCACCACCGTACCGCAATAAATGCGCGTATTGCTGCGCTCGCCGAAAGTGAAATGCGGTTGTGAGGAATAGCCGTCGTAACTGAACAGTCCTTTGTTGGAACCTATCCATATCAGTCCTTGCGTGTCTTGCAGGAAGCAACTGATGACGGATGCTTCCGTCCCCAGACTGATATTATCAAACAGTCTGTAATCGGACTTCTGCCCTGCCAGAGTGCAAGGAAGCCATATCTGTAACAGAATGAAAAGAAAAAGAACTGGTCTGTGCATATGCCGGGTTACGTTAAAGGTCCGGACTACTGTATTTCTTCGCACACCCGCATTTCCATGCCTTTATACACCACCACAATCTTATGCAGCCGGGTGTTGCCGATGGCACGTTTCACCGTATCGGTATCAGCGTAGCGGTTGGCTTGTGCGATAGCCTCCTGACGCAGTTCCTCCACACGGGTTTCGGGGTCTTTGTACTTGGCATACTTCAACTCTACAATGTAGCTGTGCGTCATGTCGGAGTAGATGTCCAGCATCGGACAGAGGAAAATATCGACATAGCCCGCCTGCGTGTCCTGTTCGGAGATGGGACGGTAGAAGCGGTTCTGTGCGGTCATGGCAAGGGTGAAGCCATGCACGAAGAACTCGCCCTTCTGCTTGTCGCGCTGCGAGGCGTAGGTCTTCAGGCAGTCGGCAATGTAGTCGAAGTAGGCTTGCCAGTTGCCATCGTAAGCGAGCTGACTGGAAAGTTCACTCTTTTCGTAGCTGCTGAAACTGAGGTCAGCTTCGTTGTAGGTGCTTAACAGATAGGTATAGAGTTGTTCCTGAACTACCAGATTGGGGATGATGAGTTTGGTCTTTCCCCGGTGCATGCCGTTGATGGTGAGCATGCCGAAATAGTAGAGCAAGCTCACGAAATTATCGGGATTGGTGATACCGGAGGCAGGGAAGCCACTCTTCAGTTCGCCGGTGATGAAGCCCTGGCTCACGAGGGTTTGAATGACTGAGGCGTCGTGGGCAAACTCCTTGTCCTTACGGATGAGCATGCGTAGTTTCTCATAGTCGATGCGGATGTTCTCTTCCACCATGCTTAGCGGTGCTTTGCCACGCGAGATGTAGTTCTTGACGAAATAAAGCACCATGTTGGAGTTATACATCGTGGTTTCGCCGTAACATTCCTGCGCGAAGCAATAGTTATCATACCACGGCTTCATTATCTCTATCAGTTCGTCAATAGTATGATTGAAGGGGCTGGTGGTAGAATAGTAAGTCAGCATTTCGCGCACTTCTTCTTCTGTAAATCCCATCATTTGGTTGAAATCCGGTGAGAGGGAATAGTTGGTTCCGATGTTGAAGCCGCTGGTGAGGTCGTCCATCGTCACGGGGCTTACACCGGTAATGAAACAGCGCTCGATGCTGGAATAGGTTCCTGCTTTCACTTTGTTGAAGAAGGCGCGCAGATAACCCTCGCCATGCGTCTCGTTGGTGTAACGGTGCAGGCTTTCGGGGTCGGAGAGAATGGCGTTGGTGAAGTGGTCGTACTCGTCGATAAAGAGGTACACCTTCTGTCCGGCACGTTCGCATTCCGAAATCAGATAGTCTAATTGGTTGACGGCTCCGTCCTTCTCGTCCAGCCGATCCCTGATGCCTTCCGGCAGAAGGTCGGCATAGACTTCGCAGAAAAAGTCGAAGCGGATTTGGCAGTGCTCATCCAGCCCTTTGCGATAGTCGTTCAGTGCACCGGTGATGCCGGAGAAATTGAGGTAGAGCACAAGATAAGTGTTACGACTCGGTGTGGGATGCTGCCCGATGTAGAGGTCGCCAAAGAGGTCGTCGAACTTGTCGCGGGTGCGCACATCGTAGTAATGTTGCAGCACGTTCAGCGTCAGGCTCTTCCCGAAACGGCGCGGACGGATGAAGAAGAAAAAGCGGTCCGCCTGCTCTATCATGGGGATGAAGCGGGTTTTGTCCACATAATAATAGTCTTCACGGCGGATGACCGCGAAGTTCATCATGCCGTAGGGAAGTCTCCTTCTGCCGGGTACTAAGTATTCTAATGGATCCATATTACGTCCTCCTGCTGTTTTTGGGATATTTAATCCGTCGCTTTATGACGGGATAACGATACAAAGATAATGCAAATTGAGTGCAGAACTTTCATGCAAGCATGAAAAAGTTATGCCGAAATGCAGCTTATCTTATCTAAAGACAACAAAAGTTCTTATAGAAGGGGGCATCGCAGTTATTATTTATAATGACTGAAAGCTTCCTTTCACAACAGTATGAAAGGAAGCTTTCGGTAGGTATAAGGAAGAAAACCGGGGCTTCAAACGGGGTATCAGCCCAACGGATTTTCATCTATACCGCCATCCCCACCGCCTGAGGGACCATCGTCCACAGTATCGGAGGGAAGCTCAATCCACTCCAGCGTGCCGCTGTCCACCAGCGCACGGGTGTAGGTGCCGCTGGAGGTCTTCTCCCGGTCGGGAGTAAACTCCACGCGGACGGCTTTCACTTGTTTCTGAAAATCGAAGTCTTTAAGGTCGGCCACGCCTACGGTATTGAGCGTGTAGCGGAAGTAGCCCAGCCCTTTGATGTGGACGGACTTTCCTTGTTTCATTTGGTTGTGCATCACGGGGGCGATGTCGCCCAGCACGGCCTGCACGTCGGAGTTGCTCACGGTGGAGATGCGAGCCAGTTCCTTGGCTATATCTTCGGTTTCTATGGGTTTGCCCTTGACGATGGCCTGGGGATAATACACTTTCTTTGACTTGTTCTGTTGTTTTTTCCAAAATGCCATGATTTCTTAGTTTTTAAAATGAATATTGTATGTTAAACTTTCCCGTTGCCAAAGCTTAGCTTTGACGATGCCAAAGTTGAACTTCGACGATGCCAAAGCTTAGCTTCGGGAAAGGGCTTTCAATTATCGGAACTCAATCTTCTTAAATTCTGTGTTAGCCCATATTGCCCATGGTTCGTACGATGCGAGGGGGCTACCCGTGCCGTCAGGTTCTTTCTTATCCATATTCAACACAAGGGTACACGCTTTGGGGGCGAACTTCGGATCAATAGCTTCGTTAGCGAAGACGTTGAAGAGTTTGCTACCGTCAGTGTTGGTAATATTTCCGGCGGCGGTCATTTCTATTCGGGTGAGGTTGCTGCAATTAGCCACGATATAGCCGCTTACCTTCGTGGCTTTGGGCAGTTTCAGTGTCGTCAGAGCGGTGCACTGCCTAAAATTATAACCGGACAACGTTGTGGCTTCGGGCAATTCTATCTCTGTCACGGCCCTGCAATAACCGAGCGCCCCCGAGCCTATCGTTGTCGCACGGGGCAGGTTTATCGTTGCCGCTGCCGTGCAAAGCATGAACGCCCTGCGGCCTATCGTTGTCACATTCTCAAAATCAATGCTTTTCAGCGACTTACAGCCATTGAAAGCCGACTGGCCGATTGCTTTCACCTCGGCGGGGAGCTTCACCTCTGTCAGATTTTCGCAATCATAGAAGGCATAAGCCGGAAGCCCTATTTCGGTTTCAGCGGTCTGGAGGTTATCGCCGCATTCCACAGCCACCCAGTCTGTCACTCCCGTAAGGTCTATTTTCGTGATTTGCTTGTTTTTGAAAAACGTACTGCCTTCGTCCGGCGCCTCATTGTCCATGCCGTATATCCCGCTTTTGGCAAGGGGGCCGGTCAGCTTGAATTCGGTGAAGCCTGCGGCGAGGGCGGCTTGGATGGCGGCTTTTGATTCGTCGGCGGTCATGTTGGTCATGTCGATGTCGCCGGTATTCTTAGCAAGTGTCACTTTAGCCACGTAGACGTTTCCGGCTTCTATCGTGATGTCGGGCAGGGTGGCCGAATACACACTCCCATCGCTGCCAGTGGCGGTTATGAGCATACCGTCGGATAGAGTGCCGGGTATGAGGCCGGTGTAGAAAACATTGTCCGCTGAAGAAAGGGAAAGGCTTTCTATTTCCCTGTTCTCCATGAGGAGTCCGTTAGAATAGGAAAGTGGCTCCTCCGTTAGGTTTACGTCGATACCATAGAACAGGTCAGTTCCACTTAGTTTAAGTTTATTGATAGTGACACCAGCAGGTATCCCTTCCAAAGTAAGCTTCAGAGCCGCCGTCAGGGGGCGGAAACTGAAACTAATGTTAGTTTCTCCTTCCTGTCCACCTTGATAGGTGGTCTTGGCATACATGGCATGCTTTATTTCAGCTAAAGTTCCGTTACTTGTGATATCGGCTATATTTAGCATTTTTATATCGCTAATGGAGTAGTCGTCACCAAGATCATTATAGTAGTAGGCATACAGTATATCGCCCTCTGCGGTATTATCAGGTAAATTTCCGGTGAAATCGGTCTTTTTGCCGTCTGTGCTAAGTGAAGTAGTACTTTGCGTAAGGGGAGATGACGTATTTCGGGTCGCATTAAAGAGACCTACCTTTTCTCCGCTCTCTTTCCATTTCACTACAAGCTTCCCGGTGCCTGCATCATTCGTTTCATCTTCGTACGCCAGGCGGGTGTCCACTCTTGTATCGGGCATGGCAGCGGTGACGGTTATCTGCTTTCCCGTGGCGTTGCCGTTATCGGGATTTTCCGTTGCCGGTTCGTCCTGGCTGCATCCTGCCGCCAGTGTCAGGCAGAAGAGGATGGCGGGTATACTTATTCTTTTCATATAGCACTTACTTTTCAATGGTGAGAATATCGTTGATAAGATCTTCCAGGTCGCTGCCGGATGCAGCGCGGCCATAGCCGGTGGAGCGGGTGCTCCTTCTGCTACTGCCCCAAGGTCTTTGCGACATGTCGTTCAGGCTGCTTGCCATCACTCCTTCGCTTTCCATCCGTATCACTTCGATAGCGGGGGCTGTGTACTTCTGCTTTTCTTTTTGTTTCATAACGTTGTCTCCGATTTTAATAAATGAATATTGATTGCTTGTCACGAAATTACCGGATTGACGTATTAACACCAAATAATATCAATTATCTTTCGTTTACACGAACGAAAGATAATTTCATAACATACCCAAAGACAGGAAAATCAACGAAAGATAACTTTCCTGCTTAACGAAAGATAATTTAAAAAGATAATTTTGTCTGTGAAGAATGGCACAATGAGTGTTTATTGGAATTGCTTGCAGAAGCATTTGGGAGTCATTCCCATCATCCGCTTGAAGTCTCTGTTGAAGTTGCTGCTATTGTTGTAGCCTACCATTTGGCTTACTTCTTCTATGGTATATTGGGGATGTCCGGCAAACAGCCGGGATGCCTCGCGCAAGCGCAGTTCCTTGCGCCACGGACGGAAGTCCATGCCATAAGAGTCCTTCATATATTGCCGGAAGAATGCTTTGCTCATCCCGAAAGAATCGGCCACAATGCCCGAAGGAACATCCTTCTGGCAATACTCCTTCTCATCTATGTATTTTTGCAATCTTTCTTTCAACAAATGCTCTGCCCCGGACTTCTCTTCCACTGCCACAGCTTCTTCTGCAACTGCCACAGCCTCTTCTGCCGCCACCCCATCCGTTTTCGCTAAAACAGTTTCCGGAATTGCACAAACATCCGCCTCCTGCGGCATAGCGGCAATGACCGGTATCGCAAATTTCATCCGGCGATAGTAATTGACAAACCACATCACCATGAAACTATAAAAGACCACATACAGCGGAACAAAGTATTTATATAGGACAGGGAAAAACAAGATGGACAGTGCCATGATTCCAACAGCCAAAGCACTGAAAAATCCGCATTTCACCCACACCAGGCGATTCTCCTCATCATCGTCATAGTAATCCTCCACCTCTTGCACAGTCTTGCGGTAAGCCAGCATAAACTTCCGGGTATAGATTATCAATTGAAGAACATAAGCAACAACGCCTGCATAAAAGAAACATGAATAATAGTCCGTAAAGCGGAAAAAGGAAACAAACAAGACAAGACCTGCAACCGTGATTACTCCTGCCTGCCGGAACACAGTCTTCCATCTGACCTCATTAGGACGTATGAAAACCAACATGGACATAGTGAAAAGCAAGGCCTGAAACGATGCAACCAAAAGCGTACTTGCAGGTTCGATACGACGGTCATATCCCGTCAGGCAACATACCAGACTGAGAAGTGCCAATACAAAATAAGAAGGTACAAGGATATTGCGGGCCTTGCGCAATTTCTCTAACCCTACCTCCGGCAATATGGTTGTAGCCGCCAGCATAAGCCCCAGTATCGCAATCACGAAAGCCGAAGCTCCCATCAGGAATTTATATGTAGTTTCATCCATGTCTTAAAATCTGTTTCATTGCAAAAATAGTTTTTTTTGAATTGTACGCCAAATTATTGGTACAGAAAATTTACGAGACACGTCAACAAGCATTATCTATCGCCAATACACGCCTATCGACAAAGCTTGCAAACGTTTGCGCTATTCTATAACCCGATAATTCTCAACGAAGAAGCTTATTCTCATCTATTCCGCTATTTTTGCAATCGGAATAGCTGGCTTTACATTTTTTAGTTTGGCAGCTATCCTCATTTGAATTACCTTTGGGAATATTTAGAAAATACCATGAATAAACCGCAGATAACCATCAAGGATATTGCCCGGGCGTTGAACGTCTCGCCATCCACTGTGTCGAGGGCGCTGAAAGACAACCCGGATATCAGCCAGGAGACCCGTGACCTTATACATGCGTATGCCCGGGAGCATAATTACAAGCCTAACGTACTTGCAGTGAATCTTCGTGCCAGCCGCTCGAATACGATTGGTGTGATTGTGCCGCAATTGGTGCACCACTTCTTCTCGTGCGTACTGAGTGGTATTGAAAAGGCTGCCGCCGAAGCGGGATACAATATTTTGGTAGCGCAGAGCAACGAGTCTTACGAACAGGAAGTAAAGATAGTACACTCATTCCTTGCCGCCCGTGTCTGTGGTGTGATTGCTTCACTGGCAAAAGATACTTCCCAATACGACCATTATCAGGAACTGCTGAACAACAACATCCCCATTGTTTTCTACGACCGCATCTGTACCGGATTGAAAACGGAACGGGTGGTAGTGGACGACTATGCCGGCTCATTCGCTGCCGTGGAGTATATGATACAGACAGGTTGTAAGCGTATCCTGTTTTACGGTGCGGCGCCTCATCTGGAAATCACCAAGAATCGCCGGAACGGATATCTGGATGCCATGAAGAAGTATAAAATCCCTGTGGACGACAGCATGATTATGCTGTGTGACACACGTGAACGCGCCATAGCCATCACTCCGGATATTCTGGAAGGTCCTGGCCACCCGGATGGTTTTTTCGCCATCAATGACGAAACAGCTTCGGGCATTCTGTATGCCTGCAAACTGGTTGGAAAGAAAGTGCCCGACGAAGTATCGATCTGCGGATTTACCGACGGCGCCATTGCCCAAAGCACAGATCCCAAACTGACTACCGTGGAACAGCACGGAGAAGAAGTCGGAAAAAGTGCTTTCAGCATTCTGACAGGTAAGTTGGAAGGGGGCGATGACAAGAGTAGCAACAAGATTGTAAGGACGAATCTTGTAGTGAGGGGAACAACGAAATGAATAAGTGACAAGCTATGAGCTACGAGTGACGAGTAGGCTGTGCGAAATTGCCAGTATGCCGAAAGGAACTCGTAGCTTGTAGCTCGTAGCTCGTAACTCATAATTTATTAAGAATGAAAGTAAAACCTGATTTGAGCTTTTGGAAGTTGTGGAATATCAGCTTCGGCTTCTTTGGCGTACAGATCGCATATGCTTTGCAGAGTGCGAACATCAGCCGTATTTTTGCGACATTGGGTGCAGACCCGCACAATTTGAGTTATTTCTGGATATTGCCACCATTGGCAGGTATCATCGTGCAGCCCATCGTAGGTGCTGCAAGCGACAAAACGTGGACACGCTTCGGACGACGTATTCCTTACCTGTTTGTCGGTTCACTAGTAGCCGTACTGGTAATGTGCCTACTGCCGAATGCCGGTAGTTTCGGTATGGCAGTCAGCACGGCAATGATATTCGGATTAGTATCGTTGATGTTTCTGGATACATCCATCAATATGGCGATGCAGCCATTCAAAATGATGGTGGGCGACATGGTAAACGAAAAGCAGAAAGGCCTTGCCTACTCTATCCAGAGTTTCCTGTGCAATGCCGGTAGCTTGGTAGGTTTCCTGTTCCCGTTCATCTTTACATGGATAGGCATCAGCAACATAGCTCCCCAAGGTGTAGTTCCCGACTCGGTTATCTATTCCTTCTATATCGGAGCAGCCATTCTGATACTTTGTGTCATCTACACCACGGTAAAGGTGAAAGAAATGCCACCTGCCGAATATGCGGAATACCATGGCATCACCGAAGAGGAAAAAAAGGAAAAGATCAATATGGTGAAACTACTGGTGAAAGCACCGAAAGCTTTCTGGACGGTAGGTTTAGTTCAGTTCTTCTGCTGGTTTGCTTTCATGTTCATGTGGACCTATACTAATGGTAGTGTAGCTGCCAATGTATTCGATGCTCCTACCGTTGAAACTGTGGTGAACGGTGCAAGCAAAATAGTGCTGGACACTAAGAGTATCCAATATCAGAATGCTGCCGACTGGGTAGGCGTATTGTTTGCCGTACAAGCCATCGGTTCTGTACTCTGGGCTGTATGTATCCCGATGTTCAAGAACCGAAAACTGATCTACTCACTCAGTCTTGTTTTGGGTGGAATAGGTTTCATCTCCACGTATTTCGTTCACAATCAATATGTATTGTTCATCTCCTTCCTGCTTATCGGTTGCGCATGGGCAGCTATGCTGGCATTGCCTTTCACCATCCTGACCAATGCTCTAAGCGGCGGACACATGGGTACCTACCTGGGACTGTTCAACGGAACGATCTGTATTCCGCAGATTGTAGCTGCTACGCTGGGTGGTAGTATTCTGGCTCTGTTCACCCCGAAAGGCATGTTACCGCCTGAAATAAATATGCTTGTCATGGCAGGCGTGATGTTGATTATCGGTGCCGTTTGTGTATATTTAATCAAAGAGACCAAAGGAGAACAAGCAAAAGCATAATCCTTATAAAAAGGGTGGTAAAGTGATGAAGTGGCAAAGTGATAGTGGAACAACACTCTGTGATATATAGCGCGGCTACTTTATCACTCTATCACCTTACCACTCTATCACTTTGCCACTTTATCACCTTATCACTCCCCCTTCATCTACTTTTGTCATACTTTCTTGCCGTTTATCCGTTTATTTGTTTATCTTTACCGCCATAATCACCATTGAGATACACACCATGAAAAGATACCTTAAAACCGATGAATGGAATATTATTGAAGATAACTTTCACGCTGACAATCTGCGAATGTCCGAAAGTATATTCAGCCTGGGGAACGGTCGCTTCGGCCAACGGGGAAATTTTGAAGAGCCTTATTCAAGCGATTCGTATCGCGGTTCATTCGTTGCCGGTATTACCTTTCTTGATAAAACGCGTGTAGGCTGGTGGAAGAACGGCTTTCCCGCTTTCTACACCCGCATCCCCAATGCAGCGGACTGGGCACGCGTCAGTCTGCGCCTCATCGACGAAGAACTGGATCTGGCACAATGGGACGTGAACAGCTTCAGCCGCAGGCTCGATATGAAAGCGGGTATCTCCTACCGCGATTTTGAAGTGACTTCTCCCAGAGGAAACCAATTGCGTATCCATGTGGAGCACATCAACAATATGGCTCACCCCGATTTATGCCTGATAAAATACAGCGTCACCTCCATTAATTATACGGGAAGAATATCACTGATTCCCTCTCTGGATGCAGTCATAGTCAATAAGGACGATGATCCGAACGAGAAGATATGGAATATCCTCCGTTCCGGTGTCACAAAGGATTGTGCTTATCTATGGACGCAAACCCGGCGGGAAGATGCGCAAGTGTGCTATGCCATGACCTATCAGTTCTTCAAGAATGGCAAAGAAGCCACCTCGAACCCAATACGCATTGAAAAGGAGAAACAAACCGGATTCAGTATCGGGGCAGATGTGAAACCGGGAGACAACGTAATGCTCATCAAATATACCGTTATAAGTTCGTCGCTCTATGATGAACGCCAGGAATTGATAGATCATTCCATCGCCAAAGCCCGTCAGACTAAAATAGACGGCTGGGATAAGCTGGAAAACGATCATCAGCAAGCCTGGGCCAATATATGGAAAGAAATGGATGTGGTTATCGAAGGCGATCCGGAAGCACAACAGGGTATCCGGTACAACATCTTTCAACTATGCCAAACGTACCGCGGTGATGATCCGCGCCTGAATATCGGTCCGAAAGGATTCACAGGTGAAAAATACGGCGGAAACACATACTGGAATACGGAACTTTGTTGTGTACCGTTCTTCCTGCTTTCTACTCCGAGGGAGATTGTGAAAAATCTGTTGATATACCGTTATAACCAACTGCCGAAAGCGATAGAGAATGCCCGCAAACTGGGTTTCAAAGAGGGTGCCGCCCTGTTTCCGCAAGTTACTTACAGCGGTGAGGAGTGCCACAGCGAATGGGAAATTACCTTTGAAGAAATACACCGCAACAATATCATCGTCTATGCCATTGCACAGCATGCTGCAATCACGGGCAGCAAAGATTATGTAGCCAAATACGGACTGGAAGTAATGATTGCCGTCTCCCGCTTCTGGAGCCAGCGTGTATCTTTCTCCAAACCAAAACAGAAATATGTGATACTGGGTGTAACCGGACCGGATGAGTACGAAAACAACGTGGATAACAACTGGTACACCAATTACTCGTGTGTGCAGTGCCTGCGTATGACACTTAACTACCTTGAAATCATTGCCGGAGAATACCCCGACGAATATGCCCGTGTACGCCGTGTCACCAACCTCCGCCAACAAGAAGAGGCTGAACGCTGGCGCGACATCATCAACCGTATGTATCTGCCGGAAGATAAAGAACTGGGGATCTTTGTACAAAATGACGGTTTCCTGGATAAGGAACTGAACAGTACCGATGCCATTCCACCCGAAGAACGCCCCATCAATCAGCATTGGTTCTGGGATCGTATTCTTCGTTCATGCTACATCAAACAAAGTGATGTATTGTTGGGCCTATATCTGTATTACTTCAATTTCGACAAGGAAACCGTCCGCCGTAACTTCGATTTCTATGAAACAATGACGGTGCATGAATCTTCACTTTCCCCGCACATCCACTCCATTCTTGCCGCCCGCATTGGCGAAGTGGAAAAGGCTTACCGGCTCTTTCTGCATGCCACCCGTCTCGACCTGGATGATTACAACAACGAAACTCACCAAGGACTGCATATCACCAGTATGCCGGGCAGCTGGCTTGCCATTGTACGAGGCTTTGCCGGGATGCAGATTCTGGAGGGCATACTCTCTTTCTTCCCAGTCATTCCAGAGAAGTGGAACAGTTACTCCTTCCAGATAAATTATCAGGGACGTACACTTCATATGCATGTAGGCAAAGAAATAAATATTTCACTTATTGCCGGAGAAGAACTGAACATACAAGTATATAAAAACGTTTATAAGCTCAAATTGGGCACCGATTTGTTGCTCAGGATAGAGGAGTAGAAGCCTGTATCATTAACAACGCGTAACAAAATAAACCGGGAGAACAATTATCTGTTTTTCCGGTTTTATGTTTCTATACCTAAACGAACAACTATACATTAGTATGAAGAAAATCTATTTGTTCGCCATCAGCGTGATGCTGCTTGCCACATCATGCGGGCACAAGAAAGAGGGCGATGCCACGCTGATCCGACCCGTCAAGACAGCTACTGCCAGCTCCCAATCGGTCATCCGGAAAGACTTCTCCGGTATTGTAGAAGCCGTAGAATACGTGAAACTGGCCTTCCGTGTCAGCGGACAGGTCATAAATCTGCCTGTGGTAGAAGGTCAGCGGGTAAAGAAGGGACAGCTGATCGCCGCCATTGATCCGCGTGACATTTCCCTGCAATACGCCGCCGATAAAGCCGCTTACGAGACTGCCGCAGCACAGGTGGAACGTAACAAACGCCTGTTGGGACGCCAGGCTATCTCCGTGCAGGAATATGAAATCAGCATTGCCAATTATCAAAAGGCAAAGTCAGCTTATGAACTGTCCAGCAATAATATGCGGGATACCAAACTGACCGCTCCCTTCGACGGTTCTATTGAAAAACGTCTGGTAGAAAACTATCAGCGCGTGAATTCCGGGGAAGGCATCGTACAATTGGTGAATACACAGAAGCTCCGCATCAAATTCACCGTGCCGGATGATTATCTGTATCTGCTTCGTGCAAAAGATGTAACATTCAAAGTGGTTTTCGACACCTATCCGGACATGGTGTTCAACGCACAGTTGGAAGAATATCTGGACATTTCTACAGCCGGAACAGGTATCCCGGTAACTATTACGATTGAAGATCCCGCTTTCAACCGTTCCCTATACGATGTGAAACCGGGATTTACGTGCAAAATCAAGCTGGCTTCGGACGTAGCTCCCTTCCTGGAAGAAAAGCTTGTGAATATTCCGCTCAGTGCCATATTCGGTGAAAGCGAGAACCAGAAAACCTATGTGTGGGTAGTAAAGGATAATAAGGTAAACAAGCGGGAAGTAACCGTATACTCTCCTACCGGAGAAGCCAATGCTCTTATCTCTGCCGGTGTACAGCCAGGAGAAACTATTGTGATTGCCGGAGTGCATCAACTGGTAGATGGGCAGACGGTGAAGATTATCGATTAAGATCGGTGAATACTCATTCTACAGATCGGTGAATACCTATTCTACAGTCCGGTGAATACCTATTCTACAGACCGTTTAATGAATATCTCCAATAAAACCTAAACATTCAGCATTATGAACCTATCTAAATATGCATTAGACAACACCAAGATTGTTTATTTCTTCCTGGCTGTGTTGCTAATCGGCGGTATACTATCATTCGGCCGGTTGGGAAAGAAAGAGGATGCACCCTTCGTCATCAAGTCAGCGGTCATTATGACCCGCTACCCGGGGGCAGAACCGGCAGAAGTAGAACGACTGATCACCGAACCGATCTCCCGCGAGATACAGTCGATGAGTGGTGCATATAAAATTAAATCGGAGTCCATGTACGGACTATCCAAGATAACATTCGAGCTTCAACCTTCCCTTTCCGCAGAGTCCATTCCGCAGAAGTGGGACGAATTGCGCCGCAAGGTGCTCAACATACAACCGCAACTACCCGCCGGCGCTTCCGTTCCCACGGTATCGGACGATTTCGGCGATGTATTCGGCATCTATTATGGTCTGGTAGGCGATGACGGTTTCTCTTACGAAGAAATGCGCAACTGGGCAGAACGTATCAAAACCCAGGTTATCACTGCTGACGGGGTAATGAAAGTAGCCTTGTTCGGTACACAAACCGAGGTGGTGAATATCTATATATCCGTCAATAAACTGGCCGGTATGGGTATAGATCCGAAACAAGTAGCAAGCCTGTTACAATCGCAAAACCAAATTATCAATACAGGTGAAATCAATGCCGGTGAACAACAACTGCGCATTGTAGCCAACGGAACCTATACCACCGTCAATGACATCCGGAACCAAGTGATTACCACTCCGGGCGGACAGGTGAAACTGGGCGATATCGCCGTCATTGAAAAAGGATATATGGATCCTCCCGGCAACATCATGCACGTCAACGGGAAGCGTGCCATAGGTATCGGCGTTTCCACCGACCCGACGAAGGATGTAGTAAAGACCGGAGAACTGGTAGATCAGAAACTGGCTGAACTTCTTCCCCTTATTCCGGTAGGGTTGGAATTGGAAAGTCTGTATCCGGAAAATGTCATAGCTCAGGAAGCAAATAATGGTTTCATCATTAACCTGATAGAATCCCTCCTCATTGTAATTGTTATCATCATGCTGGTGATGGGGCTGCGCGCAGGTATACTTATCGGTAGTTCGCTGCTATTTACCATTGGCGGCACGCTGCTCATCATGTCCTTCATGGGGGTAGGACTGAACCGTACTTCACTGGCAGGTTTCATCATCGCCATGGGTATGCTGGTGGATAACGCTATCGTAGTGACAGACAATGCGCAAATAGCCATCGCCCGAGGTATAGACCGGCGAAAAGCACTGATAGATGGAGCTACCGGACCGCAATGGGGATTACTTGGCGCTACGTTCATCGCCATTTGTTCATTCCTGCCGTTGTACCTCGCCCCTTCTGCCGTAGCGGAAATCGTGAAACCCCTGTTTGTCGTACTTGCCATTTCTTTGGGATTAAGCTGGATACTGGCACTCACACAAACCACCACTTTCGGTAACTTTATTCTGAAAGCCAAATCCGGCGATGCCAATAAAGACCCGTATGATAAACCTTTCTATCACAAGTTCGCCTCTATCCTCGGAGTACTTATCAAAAAGAAGACTCTTACACTGGGTAGTATGGTAGTCCTGTTTATCATCTCACTGGTCATCATGGGAATGATGCCGCAAAATTTCTTCCCCTCACTGGATAAGCCCTATTTCCGCGCCGATATATTCTATCCGGACGGTTACAGCATCCGTGACGTGGAAAAGGAAATGAAACAGGTGGAAGCGCACCTCCTGCAACAACCGGAAGTGAAACGAATATCCACCACATTCGGAAGTACGCCGTTACGTTACTATCTGGCATCTACTTCCGTCGGTCCCAAGCCCAACTTTGCCAATATACTTATCGAACTGACCGACAGTAAATATACAAAGGAATACGAAGAGAACTTCGACCAGTATATGAAGGCAAACTATCCGAATGCCATTACCCGTACCACTTTGTTTAAGCTATCGCCTGCGGTAGACGCCGCCATTGAAATCGGCTTTATCGGTAATAATGTCGATTCACTGGTGATGCTAACCAACAAAGTCCTGGAAATCATGCATCGGGATAATGATCTCATCAACGTACGTAATTCATGGGGGAATAAGATTCCGGTATGGAAACCCGTTTACAGTCCAGAACGTGCCCAACCGTTAGGTGTCTCCCGGCAAAGTATGGCACAGAGCATTCAGATCGGTACAAGCGGTATGACATTAGGTGAATATCGTGAAGGCGATCAGGTGCTGCCCATCCTGCTAAAGGATAACACGGTCGATTCTTTCCGCATCAACGACCTGCGTACACTACCCGTATTCGGAACAACACAGGAAACCACTACCCTGGAACAAGTAGTCAGTGAATTTGATTTCCAATATAAGTTCTCGAATGTGAAAGACTATAACCGCCAGATGGTAATGATGGCGCAAGCCGATCCACGCCGGGGAGTAAATGCCATAGCAGCATTCAATAAGATATGGAAAGAAGTACAAGAAGAAATTCAGGTACCGGAAGGATATACCATGAAGTATTTTGGTGAACAGGAAAGTCAGGCAGAAAGTAATGCGGCATTGGCAGCTAATATGCCATTGACGTTTTTCCTGATGTTCGTCACCCTGTTGTTCCTGTTCAGGACCTACCGCAAGCCAATTGTCATCCTATTGATGTTGCCGCTTATCTTTATCGGAATCGTACTGGGATTAATCTTGCTTGGTAAATCATTCGACTTTTTCTCAGTTCTCGGCCTACTGGGATTGATTGGTATGAATATCAAGAATGCAATTGTATTGGTAGACCAGATCGATATAGAAGCAGCTTCCGGAAAAGCCCCCCTAAATGCCGTAATCAGTGCTACAACCAGCCGTATCATACCTGTAGCCATGGCGTCCGGAACTACGATTCTGGGTATGTTGCCGTTGCTATTCGACGCTATGTTCGGTGGTATGGCGGCAACCATCATGGGTGGTCTGCTGGTAGCCTCAGCATTGACGCTGTTCGTGCTTCCGGTGGCATATTGCGCGATACATAAGATAAAAGAGTGAAAAGAAGAAATACAAGTAATCATGAAGAAGAAGATATTGATAATCGCCCTACTCTGTTGCTTCGGCCTGAAATCCGGAGCGCAGCAATACCTCAGCCGCGAAGCATATCGTGACAAAGTAGAAGCCTACAGTCAGGTGCTGAAACAGCAGCGCTTGAAAACCATGGCAAGCACTGAAGCGCGAAAAATAGCAAATACCGGCTTCCTGCCACAAATAGACATCACAGCCGAAGGTACCGCCAACCTCAACCACCTGGATAAGTGGAACAGTCCGAAAGGTGAATACCGCCCCTACACCTATCAGGCACTCGCAACTTTGGCACAACCCCTCTATACCGGTGGTTCTCTGATAGCCCAGAAACGTATGGCGCAGGCTGATGAAGAGTTAAGCCAGCTCACCACAGAACTGACTCTCGATCAAATTCATTATCAAAGCGATGCCGTTTACTGGAATGCTTCAGCCGCCTATGCCAGTCTTGAGGCTGCTGCTACATTTCAGGATATCATAAAGAAGCAGCACGATATTATTCAGGATCGTTTCAACGATGGCGCTATCAGTCGTACAGACCTGCTGATGATTTCCACCCGCCAGAAAGAAGCTGAATTGCAGTATATCAAGGCCCGCCAGAACTATACCCTTGCTCTGCAACAACTGAACATTCTGATGGGAGTAGCACCCAATACCCCTGTAGATAGCCTAAGTGAAATCAGTATAGCCAGTGAACCCGTCGACATTCTTGGACTTGACGATGTACTTCCACGCCGTGCCGATTATGCCAGCACAACGGTAAACATAGCCCGAAGTGAAGCACAACGCCATGCCGCCCTCAGCAAGTACAATCCTCAGGTAAGCATGTTCCTTGCCACAGGTTGGGATACCGGTATCACGTACATGGGACAGGAAATCCCCCATACGCCTGTAGCCGGAGTAAACGTCAGTATCCCCATCTTCCGTTGGGGGGCGCGTTTCAAGACAAACCGGCAACAGAAAGCATTCATTGGTATCCAGAAGCTGCAACAAAGTTATATCACTGATAATATTCTTGAAGAACTCTCCGCCGCCACCACAAAACTGACGGAAACAGAGCAACAAGTAAAGACAGCAAAGGAAAATATGGATCTTGCCGAAGAGAACCTGGACCTTGTCACTTTCTCTTATAACGAAGGAAAATCCAGCATGGCAGATGTCTTGTCCGCACAATTATCATGGACACAGGCGCATACGAACCTGATTAATGCATATCTGGCAGAGAAAATGGCAGTGGCAGAATACAGGAAAGTGATTAGTGAATAAAGATTCAGGCGCGGATTACACGGATTCTTTTGTTGCAATAAAAGAATCCGTGTAATCCGCGCCTGAAAAAGAGTCCGCGTTCGTCCGCCTCAATCCGCGTCGTCCGCGTATCTATTCTCCTTATCCCAAGAATGAGATCAATACACCCGCAGCTACCGCCGAACCGATAACACCGGAGATATTACTGGACATACAGTAATTCAGCACATGGTTCTTCGGATCATACTTCGTAGCAATCTCATTACATACACGACTTGCCATAGGCACAGCACTCAGTCCCGTTGCACCAATCAGCGGATTGATCTTCTTCTTGCTGAAGAGATTGAACAGCTTCACAAAGAAGATACCACCTGAAATAGAAAGTGCAAACGCAAGGAAACCACCCACTACAATACCGATAGTCGTCCAATTAAGGAACGCTTCGCTTGTCATAGTTGCGCCTACACTCAGCCCTAAGAAAATAGTTGCCGCATTCATAATGCTATTTGCAGCTGCATCAAACAAACGACTGGTATCCGCACCGATTTCCTTAATCAGGTTACCGAACATCAACATACCGATCAAAGGCACTGCCGTCGGTACAAAGAGAGCGACAACCGTAGTCACTGCTATCGGGAAAATAATTTTCAGTACACGCAGATTCTTGATTTCCGTCTTCGAAGGATAGAGCTTTTCCTGTTCCTTCATATTGATCATCAGCTCCTTCTTAGAGCATAACAATTTCACTACCAACGGAATAATTACCGGAACCAACGCCATGTAAGAATAGGCGGCAATAGCAATCGGACCCAACAAATGCGGAGCCAACTTGATAGTCGTAAAAATTGCAGTCGGGCCGTCAGCACCACCAATGATACCGAGAGCACCTGCTTCCTGCGGTGTAAAACCAATCATCACTGCACACAACAGTACTGTAAAGATGCCCAACTGCGCTGCCGCCCCGAAGATGGAAAGATGCAAATTACGGAGCATCGGTCCAAAGTCCGTCAAAGCACCCACACCCATAAAGATGATGGGGGGCAGGAAACCTGTCTTAATCAACATATAATAGATGAAGTTCATCAATCCCAAGTCGTGTGCAATTTCATGCAACGGCATTTCCCAGATGTTCTTCAACGCCCCATTTACCATTACCATTCCGTTTTCATCCGCCTGAATGACACCCATTTCGCCACCGGGAAAGTTGGCGATGAGCACACCGAAAGCGATAGGTACCAGCAATAACGGTTCGTAATGCTTCTTGATACCCAGATACAGCAGGATGAAAGCAATGGCATACATCACCAGAAACGACGGGTCTTCAATGATATTGCTGAAGGCCGTCATACCGTAGAGTCTTCCAAATATATCTTCCATGCTGCGTTATCCTATCTTCATTAATACATCATCTTCTGAAATGGTATCGCCCGGAGTAGCACAAATAGCAGTAACTGTTCCGTCGAAATCGGCACGGATGGCGTTATACGTCTTCATAGCTTCGATGTAGCAAAGCAAGTCACCTTTCTTCACCTTGTCGCCCACCTTCAACGGAGTTTCCTGTGCATTCTTCGTCAGGAAGAATTTTCCTTCCAACGGAGCAACCACATCCTGGCCTTCGCCTACGGGAGCCTCCACTTTCGCTGTAGCATCTGCCGGCAAATCAATATCACCGTAAGCCACTGTCACGCGATAAGCCTGTCCGTCTACCTGTACGGTAAGTGTTTTCGGTTTGGCATCATCCAACGGAGACTTGTTTAGTTCCGCCTTCCGTTTTTCCACGTCTGCCAGGAAGTCTTCTTTCGCCTTGCCACTCTTGTATGCTTCGTATTGTGCCGGATGCATGGCATATTCGAAGAGTTCTTCATCATCTTCACCCAAATCCCATTTGTTCTCTTTCATCATCTTGCGATACTTATCGAGCGCATCCGGATAATTATCCTGTGGGTTTCCGGTAAAGAACTTACGGCCTTCACGTTCGGCTTTCTCAATGATTTCGGGAGCCAGCGTACCCGGCAATTTGCCAGCTTTACCTAACAGCATATCCCAGATATCATCAGCAATCATACCCCAACGTTCCTTACCTTTTTCCATAGCAATCACGTTCATCATCGCCAGATTCTTAACATACTGGCTGAACGGAGTTACCAACGGAGGATAACCTACGCGCGGCCATACGTAAGCCACTTCATTGAACAGCTTGATTAGCAACTGATCCTGCGTCATAAACGGCAAGTTACGTTTCGCCTTATATTTATTGATAGATTCCAGATTGGACTCCAAGTCAGCCATCAAGCTACCCATCATACCACCCGGAAGTCCCGGACCGATCAACAAGGAGTTCATCAAGCGATTCTTCGGACTGATATACAAACCGAGGAAGTCATCCATAAATTCCTGAATCAATGCACGCACCTTCATGTATGCTTCCATATTCACCTCAGGAACCTGGAAACCTGCATCTTTCAGCATAGCCTGCACACTCAGCAAGTCAGCGTGTCCCGTACCCCATGACAACGGTTCCATGCCCACGTCAATATAATCGCAACCAGCCTCGCAAACTTCGAGGATACTTGCCATATTGAAACCGGGACCTGCATGACTATGATATTGAATAGGAATTTCAGGATGTGCAGCCTTGATATTTGCTACGATCTTGCCCAATGATACCGGACGTCCGATACCTGCCATATCCTTGATACAGATTTCATCAGCACCCGCCTTGATGAGCTCTAACGCCATATTGGTGTAATATTCTACTGTATGGATGGGCGAATGGGTGATACAGAGCGAACACTGGGAAATCATTCCGGCTTCTTTAGCGTAAGCGATGGAAGGAATAATGTTACGGGTATCGTTCAGTCCACAGAATGTACGTGTAATGTCCGTTCCCTGCACTTTCTTCACTTTATAAAACAGCTTACGCACATCGGCAGGTACGGGGCTCATGCGAAGGCCGTTCAGTGCGCGGTCCAACATGTGAGTTTGTATACCGGCTTCGTGGAACGGCTTCGTCCATGCACGTACAGCTTTATTAGGATTTTCACCAAACAATAGATTTACCTGTTCAAAACCTCCGCCATTGGTTTCTACGCGGGCAAAACAGCCCATCTCAACAATAGCGGGAGCAACCTTCACCAGCTGGTCTACGCGGGGCACATATTTTCCGGCACTCTGCCACATGTCCCTGAAAACCAGGCTGAACTTAATTTCCTTTTTCATACTAAATAAATAGGTGTGTGTTTTTTATTAAAGATTATCATTTTATTTTCTCGACCTTGGCTACCTTACCCTTGCCTTGTGTCACCACTGTTACAGCGGCACTGATAGCAGCCAAAATGTTTCCGGGAATTGCGGCAGGACCTTGCGCACCTTTCTTATCCGGCACCACCTCTTCGGGGGCGTACTTGTTTACCAGAAGAATAAGTCCTTTACCTAAGTAGATTACAATCAGCAGGATAGCGAACACTGTCGTCATACCTACTACCATCAGCAGAAGCGCTGTGTTGAGATTTTCCATATTATAAATTATTAGTTATTCGGTCTGTTTTACAAAAAATCGTCCGAAATTAGCGAATATTTATAGAAGAAAGGCAGAAAAAAATGATAAAAGATGCTAAAACAAAAGTTCCCGTACTGCCAAAAGATAGTACGAGAACCATTCATTCTAACGAAACACCAGTAATAACCGGAGCACCTGGGAGATTATCCTAAAGGATTTTCATCCAGACCACCTTCACCGGAACCGCCGCTGGGATTGCCGGAACCGCTATTTCCAGTGTTAGTAGAGGTTTTTCCCCACTCTTCCCAAACAATCTTGGTATTTACCATGCTGCGAGTAGTCACTTGATTACCACTGTTACGTTCCACTTCAGGAAGAAAACGAACGCGTACCCCTTTAATCAACGAGGCACTTACCTCCTCAGCCGTCGGTACTCCTCTTTTAGCGGAGGTAGCCGTGTAATAGAAAGTGCCCACACCGTCTATTTTCACGGTACGTCCCTGTCCCATATAACTACTTAATACCCGTCCAAGATTTTCCATCACCGCATACGTGTCACCACGGGTCACGGTAGAGATGACAGACAGCTCATCTGCCACTTCGCGGGTAGTAACCGCCTTGCCCCAGGTTACTGATTGAGGATACCACAAATTGC
>ERZ1027221.246-NODE-246-length-44009-cov-8.373982_pt1 | contig 44009 bp, 38 predicted proteins | sample MGYA00519267_ERZ1027221 | MGnify/ENA primary metagenome ERZ1027221 (study PRJEB26926, sample SAMN06164533) | human gut metagenome | biome: ENVO:00009003; feature: ENVO:2100002; material: ENVO:00002003 | host: Homo sapiens | place: USA | collected 2012 ...
AATATTTCATCTTTATTTTCGATTTTTGAAGTGTCAACTTATTCAGTACACTACAACTAAATCCGGTTGTTACTTTTAGCGACTAGTTGCTAAATTAAGTTGTTAGATTCTATTGTTCTTTCCTAAAAATGTTGTTAGTTAACCTGCTGGAGAAATAACTCCGCTCATCTGCTGAAACAGGTACCCACTGTTAATTAAATCCGAATCTTTTATCAGATAAACAGAAGAATACCTATCTTTGCAGGCAGAAAACAAAGTAATAACGAAATAGATAATGGCTTTACAATGTGATGTAAAAGTAGGGTAAATCAGCAAGATAAAAACAACCAATAAAAAGCCAAATAAAAATATAATATTCAGATATTTACGGCACATCGAGCAATACTAAGAGAGAACGTTTGTTTTCCTTTGTTTTGCTCTTTTTTTTTGTTACTTTTGTTACCCGTTTGTTACCCGTTTTTGTATCTTTGTACCGGGTAACAATAAAAAGACTGATAACAATGAGTACAAAGGAAACAAGACCTTCCACCAAAGCCAAACAGCCAATAAGGATAAGATACAAGAAATTGGCAAACGGCAACTTGTCTATTTACTTAGACATATTCCAAAACGGAAAACGTGTATATGAGTTCCTGAAACTGTATCTGATCCCTGAAGCTGATGAGAAAGCAAAAGCAGCCAATAAAAAAACTATGGAATTGGCGGAAACCATCAAAGCCAAGAAGATAGTACAGCTAAACACAACAGCACACGGTTTGAGCAATCAGAAAGAACGCTCTAAAGTCTTGCTCCGTGACTATATTAGAGCTTTTGCCGAGACAAAAGGTAAATCTACGTTGCAGAACTTAAATTCCCTTGCTTATCATCTGGAGAAATTTCAAAGCATAGATATACAGATGGGGAAAATAGATAAGCATTACATTCTGGACTTCATAGATTATCTGGAAGATGCCCAAATAGACCATACCCAAAGAAACAAGGGAAAGAAACTAAGCAAGAATAGCCAAGCGATGTATTTTAAGTGTTTAAAAATGGCACTGGATGAGGCTGTAGCCGATGATATTATAGAGGCAAACCCAGTGTTATCCGTGAAAAAGAAATACCGACCAACAAAGGAGAAAGCCCCCAAACGTGAATATCTGACAGAGGAAGAACTAAAGCTATTTGCATCAACCGATTTTCCTAATGACTTACTAAAGCGTGCCTTTATGATTGGATGCTTAACAGGTTTAAGACATTGTGATATTAGGCAAATGACGTGGGTAAATGTAGGAACCGTCAGGAATGGCGTAGAATGTATCAGTATAATACAGGAAAAGACCGATGATCCAGTAGATATACCGATGAATGATAATATTAGAAAATGGCTACCAGAACGAGGAAAGGCAAAGAAAGCTGATTTGGTCTTTGCTGGACTGATAACTTTAGGTAGGACTAACGAGGTACTACCCAAGTGGGCAGAGAAAGCCGGGATAAGCAAACATTTGACATTTCATATAAGCCGCCACACCTTTGCGGTTATGGCTATTGCAAACGGTATCGACATTTACACAGTTTCCAAGCTATTAGGACACCAAAGTATAGCAGTGACAGAGATTTATACAGAGGTGCTCGATAACTCCAAGAAACAAGCTATGGAAAAGATGAGTAGAATAAATGTCTAATGGTTCATTTGAAGCGGGAAACATTATGGGAATAGAAGAAAAAAGAGAACAAATAGAATCCATACTATCAGAACTAAGCAATAGAGATGCTTGTATCATTTTAAGAGATATCGTGAATGGACGCTTTTGGCAACACCCCCTATATGATATCTGTGATGCTAATAAATTGCATTTCCCTAAAGTACTGGACGTAAAAGAAGCAAAAGGATTATTTACATTCCTCATAGATGGCAAATATATCAGTGAAAACACAAACGAAAAGAGCTTTTTATATTATTGGGGTTGTCATTATGGCGTACCTTCTGAGTTAGAACCCATAAAATGGGTAGAAACAAAGCAGCTACTAAGAGAACTATTAGAGCCTCTTTACTGTATAGTGATGAGTAAGGAAGACATAAAGAGATTAGCGATGAAGTGCTTTACCGACAAAAACGGCAAGACTATGATATTAGCCAAAAACAAGTGCATCCCAAGTACAAAAAGTGATGATCTGAAAGAGTTTTTAGCGACTAACAAACTATCAAACAATCAATCGTAAACAATATGCAATAAGTGAGCGTGTTATATATTTCTCCACACATCAAAGAGGGTGATATTCTTTTTTGTGTGTCGCTTTTGCTTATGTATATCGTAAGGCTTACTACCTTTCTTTAATATACTTTTGTTTTGTCATTACAACGGTATTAGTTGGTAACACCGTTTTTGATGTGTATATAGGCTGACCGACCAACGTACAGCATTAAGGCACAACTTTCATAGACTTATTACTATGGAAGAACTGGATATAAAAAAAGAATTTGAGGAACTAAAGAAGCTTACTTTATTAGGAGCAAAGAAAGCCCTCACGATGACCGATGCAGCCCTTTTGACTGGGCTAAGTAAATCACATTTGTATAAGTTGGTATGTGCTAAAGAGATTCCATACTACAAAAGTCAAGGCGGCAAGCTAACATATTTTGATAAGTTAGAATTAGAAGCATGGCTACTGAACCACCGAGTACCCACACATCAGGAAATAGATCAGCAAGCGACTACTTATGTAGTTACTGGACGTATGCAGAAAGGAGGCGTCAAATGATTACCCCTAACATCCGCTATTATGCCCAGATGGTATATGACACCAACAGCAAGAAAACGCCTAAGTATGTGATAACAGCACAAGCGGGCTATTACCCACCTATGGAGCAAATAAAAGGTAGGACCGGGCTTATTTCTATGTATCTGATGGAGAAGATAAAAGAGGGTGCAAATGTACCCTCTATGAGATTACAGGCTAAAGACAGTCTCAACTTTACAGGCTTGAAAGAATACTTTGTTAACGGCAAGTTAAGCGGCTTTGCTTATGGTTATCCCCTAACAGATAAGACATACAGTGCAAAGAAGAAAGAGAACCCTTTCTTTGAGTACAAAAACGATGGCTACCTTTTCCTGATCCACCAAGACAAGAACGCCAATACAGCCCCAGAGAAAATAAGACCAACAGTTATAGAGCTGATTGTGTTGGACGGTGCTAAAGTCCTTATTTCCTCATATTGCAAGCAACTTATGATGGGTGGCTTTGATGAGGCTATAAAATCTTTGAGAGAACAGGCAAGGCAAGTGGATGCCATACGGTAATATGTAGTTTATGCCCAAAAACTGGTAACGATGTACGATAAGATAAAGTTATTCTATCCAAAAACCAGAGAGATCCCGGACATAAGCAAGTTACTGGATAAGGCAAAAGAGCAAATAGACCATGAAACAGGTGAGGTTTGCACCTTTGGCAGTCTGGAGGGCTTGAAAGTGTCTATCTATACAGGTGGAATATCGATAGTAGGAAGTTTGGCAAAATACCTCTATCCTAACAATATCTACCCGTTGGATAGGCATACCACCGCCCAAGCAATAGAAAAGTTGTCAGACAGCCTGCATTTATGCTTAGACAGTGCCAAAGTTACGTCTATGGAGTTTGGGACACAGTTTGTAATGATACACCCGATAGAAAGCTATCTTTCAAAGTTGGGTGATATGCCCAAGCTACTAAGATATCACTTTGATGCAGGATCGTTGTATTACAAGCCCAGAGGCAAGCAGCAATCTAAAGTCTTTGCTTTCTATGATAAGCGAGCCGATGCAGCAGCTAAGGAGATGACTTTGCCTATTGGCTTTGCAGATGCCAACCTACTAAAGTATGAGATGAGATTGAACGGGCGGCTGCCCCAACAATTGGGAGTACCGGACGTTACAGCCTCGACCTTATCAGAAAAAAGCTTTTATCAAATGATGGTGAAGCGGTATCAAGATAACTACTTTACCATATCCAAACAGAACCAAATAAAAACAGATGCCATGAATGAAATTAAGACTGTCTCAGATGCTTTTGATGTATTTGTAGCCCGATTGATAAGCCAGAGCGACCAAAGCCAAATAACGGGTTATCTGGAAGAACTGAAAGATGCCGGTGTATTCCCTGATAAGAAATACTATACCCGCCTAAAGAGAAAGCTGCAGGAAGTCGCCACCAAAGCGGGGCTGTCCGTCTCTGATGAACTGGTTAAAGAATTGGACGATGAAGTAAAAAATACAGGTGCTTATGTGTAGTTTCCTCGCGCGCGCGTACACACGCCTTATAATAACCTGTATTTTGATACCAAATTTTGGTAACTTTTGGGAGTAACTTTGCTATTTGTATTTGATGGTATAGTTTTTCAATGATGAGTATAACATAGTAATTTTAATGGATATGGGAAGAAAGAGAAAGTGTAAAGTAGCAGAATGGGATGATCTTATGAATGATGCTTGCAAGGAATGGAATGAAGCTGTAGCGGATATGTTCCCGGGTATAGAAGACACTAAAGGAGACATAACGTACATAGATGAGGAAAGCTGTGAGGAAGCCGAGAACGATATTTTAAATATCGATGAAAGTGTATGAGTTCCTATGCCTATTCCGTGATACATTTACCACAATGGCGAAGAATGGAATAAGTCAAGACGATGCAGTGTATATCGACTTATATAAGGAGTATATAGCAATGCTTTCAGATGGGCTGAAAGAGGCTGAAATTTTGGCTTTCTTATCCTCTAAGCATAAACTACAAGCCTCAACGATTAAAAAGGCTGTAAAACGCTTAAATGAAGAATTTAATTTGTGAATACAAGCACTTGTTTTGCTAAAGAAGTTACTTAAAGTTTTGCTGAAATGGTTTAAGTAACTCAGATTTTAACTAATTAATGATTGTTGAAAAGGAGGTAATAATATGGAGAAAAAAGTAGGAAACGGAAATCTAAGACCTTTTAAGAAAGGTGATTTAAGCAAGGATGAAGCGAGGGTAAGAGGAAGCATGGGAGGACGTGCATCAGTGGAAGCCAGGAAGAATAAAAAAAAGCTCCGTGAACTGGTTGAGATAATGGGAGCGTTACCGATATATTCCGATAAGGCAAAAAAGCTGATGGAAGAGATGGGCATCTCAGAAGAGGATATGACATACAAGATGGCTATGGTTGTAGGGTTATTCAAGAAAGCAGTAGCCGGGGATGTTCAGGCGTTCAACGCTATCCGTGATATCACAGGTGAGAAGCCAAGGGATGAAATTGAATCAAAGGTTGCAACGAGTGTGACGGTTCACTATGTGAAGTCAGGTGCAAAGTTTGCCAGTTCTGAGGATGAGGTAGATGATGATCGATGATTTTAGTTTCCTCAGGTAACCAAAAAGGTAACCAAAGCAATTTTTAGTTACTTGAGGAAACCAAAACGTTTTTTGGGTGTAAAATGACATACAAAACTTTATAGGTAAAATGACATACAAAGTTTAGGTATCAAATAGTACCCAAAGTTTTAGGTACAAAATGAAACCCAAAACAGTTATAACAGGCGTATGGTAGCCGATGGGGTTACTTAATTCCAATCTCTATAGATTTCCCACAATGAGGGCAGGTGAGAGAGGCGGTGTCGCTCTTTGGTTGCTCAAATAGTTCTGTTACCGGAACACCCAATGCAGCAGCTATTCTTTCTAAGACTTCAACAGATGGATTACCATTTATATGTTGACTTAGACCAACATTACTAATTCCCATCTTTTGGGCCAAATCCTTAACGGTTGTGCCTTTCTCTTTTATTACTTCTTTTATACGTATAGCCATAACTTTATTTTTTTGTTTCTGCAAATATAGTTGAATTAAACGATTGTTAAACCGATAAGTTTATTAATAAAGACTAATTTAAAGCTAAAAGTTTATTTCAATCTTGCCGATATTAAAGCGATATATTATATTTGCAACATAAATATTAAACCAAACGATTTAAGATTATGAAACAGTATAATTTAAGTGAGATAATGAAGAGAGCACACAACCTCTATAAGAATACCAGTAAGTACACTTGGTCTGAGGCTCTGAAAAAAAGCTGGAAGATGGCAAAGTTCAGCAAAGAGGTAGAAGCACGTAGAGCGGAAACCATTGCTTATCATGAAGCTAAGAAACAGGCTGAGATAGAAAAGGCTGCATGGGTTGCACAGGTAGAAGCTGGAGCCAGGAGAAAGCAAGAAGAAATTGCAAAGGTTGAGGCTGAGTGCCGGGCATACGGCTACGGGATGGGCAACCATTACTCAGCTTTCAGCGGCTGGGGTAACTATTGTGGAGACTGACACCATGATAGAACTCATTGTAATGTTGGGTAGTCTCATAGCCGGGTATTACTCATTCAAAAAGGACGGAGAGAATTTATTTTTTTGATTACCAATTATAGTATTATCACAATGGAAAAAGAACAATTACGCCCGGCATGTCCGGCATCCTTTCCCAGGAAAACGGGTAAAGAACCTATTTATTTATCTGATTATAGCAGGAACGAGATTAACAGCCTAAGGGGTGAAAGTGTGGAAATGGATCACGCCTATTATAACAGAACTTACCTGTATGGTACAAAGGCTTATATCTGTGATGTGATGTCCGGTTTGCTGGAACTTATTGACACACCGAGCGATGAAGACCGTAAGTTATACCAGCGTACATTGAGTGTGTTATGCGACTACAAACGCTTAATAGATGAACTGTCAAAAGTAGAGGTATGACTATAACCATCAATTCAGATAAAGAGCTTAAAGAGGTAATGGAGTTACTCAAAGGAAGCTGCATTACCATTAACGTGTATATTCAGAAAGTAGGGAACATTACAGATAGCACAGTAAGCGATGTGAATACACTGAAACAATGTAAGCAGAGTGAAAGGTAATGATGGTAATGATGGTAACAATATAAATATGAGTAAAGGAATAAAATTAGGCATCCTGCTTGATCAAGCAAAGATACTTCATGATCAAATGAATGAGGTCTTTTTAAAGCAAAGTTTAACTACCCCCGATTCGTCTTTGCTTTCGTCAACTGACAAAGAGGAATGGAATAGGCTTTATGAGCAGTCTAAGGAGGAATCAAATAAGATTTGTAAACTGATTAACGGATAACAAAGGAAAAAAGAAGCTGTTTCTAAATAAAGTTCAGCTTCTTTTTTATATTGCTTTTTCCTAAAACATTTATATGTTTGTTGCATATTTTAGTAATGGAATAAAAAGAAATAAAATGCAAAAGTACATATATTCCCAAACAGCTATAAGTTTATCACATAGCACAGCAGAGGACAAATTGACAGATATTCTTGCTGTTATGAATAGCCTAACCTTTGGATTCAGAAAGGCTGCAACAATAGTCGGGGGACGTACCCGGTTACAGAGATTGATTGAAAAAGGCGAGATCCGGACTGAAAAAAGAAGCATGTCACAAAATGGCAAGTTGTATTGTAATGCAAGTGACGTGCTTATACATGTAGTAAATACAAAGAGAAAAAGCAAGTAGTATTGAGGAAACTGCACTTTTTAGTACTTGCAAGTAGTTTGCTGCTGTGATAAAAGGAAAAAAGTGTATAATTTAAAGCTATAGGGTTATAGGAAAAAAAGAAAGACCGTCAACAATATGGTTTCTCCTTTTTCTAAGCCTCAACGAGTGAGTAATAGAATGATTGCTTTGTATTTGTCCGATAAATGAATACCTTTGCATAATAAAAGAGGGAAAGCCACCTGTTGAAGTGTTAAAAAGGAGCTTTTTGTTACCAGTTTGTTACCCACTTACTTTTAACCCCTCTTTTATTTTTCTATTAATCAATTAGTTAAATACAAAATAGAAATAGATAATGGCTTTACAATGTGGTATTGTCGGCCTGCCGAACGTAGGCAAGTCGACGCTTTTCAACTGTTTGTCCAACGCAAAAGCGCAGGCGGCAAACTTCCCTTTTTGTACAATAGAACCGAATGTAGGTGTAATCACCGTGCCCGATGAGCGCCTGACGAAACTCGCCGAACTGGTACATCCGGGCCGCATCGTGCCCACTACAGTGGAAATCGTGGATATTGCCGGACTCGTAAAGGGTGCCAGCAAAGGCGAAGGACTGGGTAACAAATTCCTCGCGAACATTCGTGAAACGGATGCTATCATTCACGTGCTGCGTTGCTTCGACGATGAAAACGTGACACACGTAGACGGAAGCATCAACCCGGTGCGCGACAAGGAAATCATCGACTACGAGTTGCAACTGAAAGACCTGGAAACCATTGAAAGCCGCATCCAGAAAGTGCAGAAGCAAGCACAGACAGGTGGCGACAAAGCTGCCAAGATGGCTTACGACGTACTGGTACAGTATAAAGAGGCACTGGAACAAGGCAAAAGCGCACGCACCGTGCAGTTCGAGACCAAAGACGAACAGAAGATTGCCAAAGAGCTTTTCCTCCTGACCAGCAAACCGGTGATGTACGTTTGCAACGTGGACGAGGCAAGCGCAGTGAATGGCAATAAATACGTGGAAATGGTGCGCGAAGCAGTGAAGGACGAAAATGCCGAAATCCTGATTGTAGCCGCCAAGACCGAAGCCGACATCGCCGAGCTGGAAACGTATGAAGACCGCCAGATGTTCCTCGAAGAAGTAGGATTAAAGGAATCCGGTGTAAGCCGCCTGATTAAATCGGCATATAAACTGCTGAATCTGGAAACCTTCATCACCGCCGGAGAAATGGAAGTGAGAGCATGGACCTATCAGAAAGGCTGGAAAGCTCCGCAATGTGCCGGAGTTATCCACACCGACTTTGAAAAAGGATTCATCCGCGCCGAGGTTATCAAGTACGAAGACTTCATCCAGTATGGCAGCGAGGCCGCCGTACGCGAAGCCGGAAAGCTGGGCGTGGAAGGTAAAGAATACGTGGTGCAGGACGGAGACATCATGCACTTCCGGTTCAACGTCTGATTTACGGAACTCATTATAAATCGTCCGCCAAGTGGCGGGCGATTTAATCACAGAATAATACTGCAAACCAACCATGAAGCAACTTTTCTCTACTCTACTCGTCATGCTTCTGTGCAGTGTCGCTTATGCACAGCAACAAGACTCAGTGACCATCTCCGGTCGTGTGACAGACTATGACGGGCAACCGATAGACAGTGCCAGTGTTTGGTGGCAAAACCCGCAGTTCAACGATGTCGTAGAAGTCGTCACCAACAAAGACGGACACTACACTGCCCGCGTGCCTAAAGGCAAATATCAGAGTGTGGCTTCTATCTACTTCCCCTCTTATGCACATATCGCCATGAAAAGCGGTCTGCCCGAAGCAGAACACCGCCTGGAGTTCTGGGCTTGGGACTTCATCGCCGACCGCGACACTACGCTTAACATCCGCTACAACCGTATGGAAGCTTACGGCCTGCGTGCCTTCCGCATTCCCGGTGCCATGCCCACCTATCAGATATACGTCCGCCCCATGAGCCTGACGCGCTTCTACCAATGGATGGAAAAGGCAAAGCCCGAATCCATACTGCACGGTGAAACTCTTGGCGACATCAAGCAAGAGTCTCAGAGCAAGGATGCCAAAGAATCGCAGTGGGCGCCCCGACCCGAACAACTGAAAGTCACAGTCTGGATAGACGGCGAAGAAGTCCCCGTATTGATGAAGCAGGAAATAAAAGAGTACTTTGACGCCAAAGAATACGCCAATGCCTATCTGCTGACTGTAGACCTCCCCAAGCATCCGAAAGCAGGACTCCCTTACCGTATTTTCAAGGTAGAACTGGAAGACTTGGAGAACGGTGACCGTGGCGAAGGGCTTTACTATATGGAAAAAGAAATCTACGTAAAATAGTACATTGAAACAAAATGGAGAACAATAATATGAAATACCTTATAGCCGGCACAGGTGGTGTGGGAGGCAGTATCGCCGCCTTTCTTTCCCTTGCCGGAAAAGATGTGACCTGCATTGCCCGCGGTGAGCATCTGGCTGCCCTGCGCGAACACGGATTGTGTCTGCACTCCGACCTGAAAGGTGAACATACACTACCCATAAAAGCCTATACCGCCGAAGAATATACAGGCAAAGTCGACGTCATCTTTGTATGCGTCAAAGGCTATTCCGTAGACTCGATAACGGAGTTGATAAAACGCTCCGCCCACAAGGACACGGTTGTAATCCCTATTCTCAATGTCTACGGCACAGGTCCCCGCATCCAGCGCCTGGTGCCCGGAGTGACGGTTTTGGACGGCTGCATCTACATCGTCGGCTTCGTGTCCGGCAAAGGGGAAATCACGCAAATGGGCAAGATATTCCGTCTGGTTTACGGTGCACACAAAGGCACGGTTGTTCCCCGTGGAACGTTGGAAACTATACAACAGGATTTGCAGGAAAGCGGCATCAAAGCCGAGATATCTCCCGACATCAACCGGGATACTTTCGTGAAGTGGTCTTTCATCTCCGCTATGGCTGTCACCGGAGCCTATTACGATGTGCCTATGGGCGAAGTACAGAAGCCCGGAGAGGTGCGCGATACGTTTATCGGACTATCCCGTGAGAGTGCTGCACTGGGCGCTAAACTCGGTATTGACTTCAAGGAAGACATTGTAGAATATAATCTTAAAGTTATCGACAAACTGGATCCGGAAAGTACTGCTTCCATGCAGAAGGATATGGCTAAGGGACACGAAAGTGAGGTGCAAGGGTTGCTTTTTGATATGATTGCTGCCGCAGAAGAACAGGGGATTGATATTCCGACGTACAGGATGGTGGCGGAGAAGTTCAAATCTTGAAGTCGCAATTTGCGACTTCAAATAAGGCAGTAACCGATGAAATACTATTTATGCATCCCAATATAAAAAAAACAGATGGAATTAACAGTAATCATACAGAGTAAAATATACGAGATAAGGGGACAACAAGTAATGCTTGACTTTGACCTGGCAGAAGCATATGGCATAGAAACAAGAGTCCTTAAACAAGCCATCAAACGCAACATTAAACGTTTTGAAGGAGAGGACTTTATGTTTACCCTAACCAAAGAAGAACTTTCAAGATCACAAATTGTGACCTTGAACAAAGGGCGAGGTAGCAACTTTAAATACATGCCTTTTGCTTTTACTGAATTAGGGGTAGCTATGCTTAGTAGTGTATTAAACTCTGACACGGCTATTGAAATGAATAAAAGCATCATGCGTGCTTTCGTCGCCGTCCGCCGATTTATAGCTAATCCGCCAGTTGACAGAGTATCCGAGCTGCAAAACGAATTGAAAGAACTCAAATCCTACATCGAAGAAGTCTTCACCGACTACAACGATATCAACGAAGACACCCGTGTGCAACTAGAGCTAATCAACCGAACCCTTGCCGAACTGCAAGCCCAGAAAAGACTGGCAGACAGCCCCAGAAACCCTATCGGCTTCATAAAACCAAAACAATAAACCATATAATCAGATATATTTATGCCATCACTGCTCACCATCAACTGGAATCCCGACCCCGAACTGTTCAACCTCTTCGGAAGTTTCCCCATTCGCTATTACGGGCTACTGTGGGGCATCGGCATCGTACTTGCCTGCATCATAGTCCAGCGCCAATACCGGGACAGGAAAATCAGTGAAGACAAGTTCACCCCCCTCTTTTTCTATTGCGTAATCGGTATCACCCTCGGAGCAAGGTTAGGACACTGCATTTTCTATGATTGGGGTTATTATCAGAACCATCTCATAGAAATGATACTTCCCATCAAGCAGTTTCCAAACGAAGGCTGGAAGTGGATAGGCTATCGAGGACTTGCCAGCCATGGCGGCACCCTCGGACTAATCATCGCCCTGTGGCTGTATTGCCGCAGAACCAAGATGCACTATATGGACGTACTGGACATGATAGCCGTAGCCACCCCCATCTGTGCCTGTTTCATCCGCCTTGCCAACCTGATGAACTCCGAAATCATCGGCAAGCCAACCGATATGCCTTGGGCTTTTGTATTCGAACAGGTAGATATGCTACCCCGCCATCCGGCACAGCTTTACGAAGCCATCGCCTACCTCATCTTCTTCCTGGGAATGGTTTACTTATATAAGAAATCAGATCACGGCACAAAGCTGCACCGCGGCTTCTTCTTCGGCCTCTGCCTGACAGAGATATTCACCTTCCGCTTCTTCGTGGAATTCCTCAAAGAAAACCAAGTGGATTTTGAGAATGCAATGACTCTCAACATGGGGCAATGGCTCAGTATTCCGTTCGTTATCATCGGAATATACTTCATGCTCCTTTACGGGAGAAAGCAAACGATAAAAAAGTAAATAAACTTATCTATAACCAATATAATTGAAAATATGCTCTCATTATTAACCATCAACTGGAACCCAAACCCCGAACTATTCAATCTGTTCGGACATATTCCCGTACGTTATTACGGTCTGTTATGGGTCATCGGTATCGCCTGTTCCTATTTCGTAGTCCGCTACCAGTACAGAGACAAAAAAATCGGCGATGACAAGTTCGAACCGCTGTTCTTCTATTGCTTCTTCGGTATCCTCATCGGAGCACGCCTGGGACATTGCCTGTTCTATCAGCCGGAATACTATCTTCATCACTTCTGGGAGATGATATTGCCTATACAGTTCCTGCCCGATGGAGGTTGGAAATGGACCGGCTATGCAGGTCTCGCCAGTCATGGAGGCACGCTGGGGCTGATGATAGCCCTATGGCTGTACTGCCGCAAGATGAAAATGCACTATATGGATGTATTGGACATGATTGCCGTGGCAACTCCTATCTGCGCCTGCTTCATCCGCCTTGCCAATCTGATGAATTCTGAAATTATCGGTAAAGCGACCGATGTGCCTTGGGCATTTGTATTCGAACGGGTAGATATGCTTCCCCGGCATCCGGCACAGCTTTACGAGGCAATCGCCTACTTCATCTTCTTCCTGCTGATGATTTTCCTGTATAAGAATTACGGTAAGAAGCTGCATCGTGGTTTCTTCTTCGGACTCTGTCTGACAGAAATTTTTGTATTCCGCTTCTTCGTAGAATTCCTGAAAGAGAACCAGGTAGATTTCGAGAATAGCATGTCACTGAATATGGGACAATGGCTCAGCGTTCCGTTTGTAATCATAGGAGTGTATTTCATGTTCTTCTACGGAAAGAAGAAAACACAGAAATAAAAGAAGAATGAGGATGTATCAGACACGATTCTGATGCATCCTCATTCACACTATTTACGTTGCCACTTACTCTTCGAGGCATGCTCCCGCTTCAGAATATCACTTAGGGGAACTTCAAATATCTTGGCCTCAACCCATGCTACAAAGTCAAACTTACGCAAAATCTGAGTCTCATATTTATCCGCATACAAAGCGTGAACTTCCTCCGCCATACTTTCCCATATTTTCGCTCGTTTTTTCCGGTCCGTATCAACAAAAGAGTAATTCAAGAATTTAAGCAGAAAAGATTCTACCTTCAGATTGTGCCCTTTATTTTTGGACATTTCCCGCTTAATAGAGCGAACTTCGGACTGGATATAGTCTACATCCCCCAACTCATAATGAATCATCACATTCACGATCCTAATGGTGCGAAACAGTGGCAGAGAATATAGATGTCCTCTCCCGATAGTCGTACTCAACCGTTTCCGGGCTTTCCTGTACTCTCCGTTCCCCAAATGAATCAAGGCGACATATAAGGACATTTCCGCCTGTTGCTGTTCCTTTAATAAGGCCATTTTATCAATCAGCGAAGCCTGATGTTCAGCAATCCATAAACCAGCCTGCTCAAACTCTCCCCTATCGATATAGGAGAATAACCTGTATATGAATATCACATAAGTTACATTCAACTGAAAACTCGATGACGGCGAAGACAGTTTCTCCAACTTCCCTATAAAATAATCCATACCCTCATAATTGTGCATGATGCGAAGACTCTCTAACATTCCTTCCACCGTCATCAGATAATATACCGGAGGATTATTCCAAAGATGGGTGTTCTCTTCGAACAACTTGTTCAGCTCCACAAACGAATTGAACGCAGCTCTGTAATCTCCCACCGTCACAAAGTAATTGGCCTGGAAAAGCTGGTGATTCTTCTTTATCTCAAAGTTCTCGACGCCTGCACTTGCCACGATACTGATCTCACTCGTCACCAGATCATCTAACTTCTGTGTTTCCTCCAATGATCGTGAAGCTCCCCTATTAAGCATTCTCAACTTCAATAACTCATACAATGAAGACTGTTCATTCAGCTGCCTGATATTCTTTAGGGTATTATTCATCTTATATTGCTTGTTCAGGAGCTTCTTTTCGTCCACTTCCTCAAAATCCAAAGTCAAGAGATAATTCAGTTCCAGCCTTTGCGCCACAAGCAATGCAAAATGATTCTCATAGTAGACAGCTTTTTCCTTCACTTTTTTCAGTACCTGGAAGCACTCCTGATACATTGATTTCTCATACAACACCCTGGCATGCAGCAGCTCATTGAACAACAGATAATAGCTATCCTGCTCTGTTCTCAGTTCTGTCAATATCTCTATCAGCAGGTCGAACAGGTAAATAACCACCGTATTGAAAGAAGAAGTGGGTTTTGCCTTCAGGAAACACTGTTTCAATTCTTCAGGGTCACTGATCTTCTTGTCATCAATCAATCTGAAAAGGAAGATATAGTCTTTCTCCGGCTTATTGGATATATAGATAGAGAATTCTTTCTTCTCTTGTTTCGTGAGACTATTTATCAATTGGATAAGCGATTCGGACTTTAGCATAGCATTAGTAGATTTTGAAATAACGAAAGCAAGGTAGAGAAAAAAACAAAAGGAAACAATCTTTTCGCGGAATAATATAAGCTTTAGCTATATTACAAATATTAGAATACCGCATATATACATACACAAAATTCATTATATATCAAACAATTAGCACTTATATTAACGATATTATATAAATTTACCAGTATTATATTTGTGCACTTTTTGTTTGCTTATGAATTATCTATCGCATACATTTGGCGTAGAAAAAGAAAGCACAGTTCCGAATTACTTAATCTTAAACTAATTAATAGCCATGAGCAAGAATATCATTGTAATAGGTAGTTGTAATACAGATATGGTCATCAAAGCCGACCGCCTCCCCGTTCCCGGAGAAACAGTAATGGGCGGCAGTTTCATGATGAATCCCGGAGGTAAAGGGGCCAACCAGGCTGTAGCCGCTGCCCGATTAAAAGGAAATGTGTACTTCATAGCCAAGACCGGCAACGATCTATTCGGCAAACGTTCCATAGAGCAGTACGAAGACGAAGGAATTCACGTTGAAAATATCTATTCAGACCCTACCCTCCCTTCCGGAGTAGCACTGATTATGGTAGACGTGAACGGAGAAAACAGTATCGCTGTCGCCTCCGGAGCCAATGGCTCACTGAGTCCTGAAGATATCCGGAAAGCACAGCCTGTCATCGAGAAAGGAGATATCCTGCTGATGCAACTGGAAATTCCCATAGAAACAGTGGAATATGCAGCCCAGATAGCAAGCGAACAGGGCATCAAGGTTATCCTGAACCCAGCACCCGCCCGCGCTCTCTCCAACAAGCTGCTGCAAAACCTGTATATGATTATCCCCAACGAAACGGAAGCCGAAATCCTTTCGGGAATCAAAGTGACCGACTGGGAAAGCGCCCGGAAAGCTGCGGATATCATCAGTGCCAAAGGAGTGGACATTGTCGTGATTACAATGGGTTCCAAAGGAGCTCTGATTAAGGAAAACAACGAATACCACGAGGTTTCCGTCCCCAAAGTGAAAGCGGTGGATACCACAGCTGCCGGAGACACCTTCTGCGGCTCCCTGTGTGTAGCCCTATCCGAAGACATGAATGTGCTGGATGCCGTGAAGTTTGCCAATAAGTGCGCCTCCATCACAGTGACCCGCATGGGAGCACAGTCCGCCCTGCCCTATCGCAAAGAAATAGATATTTTATAAATAATAACTTTAAATTCTGATACCATGTTTATTGTAGACAGTTACTCATTAGCCGTTATTTTCTGCGTTATCACGATGCTCTGCTGGGGTTCGTGGGGTAATACACAGAAACTTGCCGGGAAGACCTGGCGTTACGAATTGTTCTACTGGGATTACGTTATCGGTATCCTGGTCTTCTCCCTCCTTTTAGGATTCACGCTGGGCAGTACGGGAGATGCCGGACGCGGTTTCGTTGAAGATCTGAAACAGATCAGTATGGAGAACTATGCAAGCGCTTTTGCAGGAGGGGTTATATTCAACCTATCCAATATCCTGCTGTCAGCTTCCGTCTCGATGGCCGGGCTTACGGTAGCATTCCCTCTGGGAGTTGGCATAGCATTGGTATTAGGGGTTTTCGTCAACTACTTTGGCGAGCCCAAGGGTGATGCGGTAATCCTTTTCAGTGGTGTGGCGCTGGTGGTACTAGCCATTATTTTCAATGCCATAGCTGCCGGAAAGATGAATAAGAAAGGAAGCAGTACGAATAAGAAAGGAATTCTTATCGCCATCATAGCAGGTGTACTGATGTCCTTCTTCTACCGCTTCGTTGCCGCTGCCATGGACTTAAATAACTTTGAGTCGCCTACTCCCACAATGGCTACTCCGTATTCTGCATTCTTTATATTCGCAATAGGTATCTTCATAAGCAATTTCATTATCAACACCATCGTGATGAAGAAGCCGTTTGTAGGTACTCCGGTAAGCTATAAAGAGTACTTCCAAGGCAAATTCAGCACACATATGGTCGGAGTGCTGGGAGGAGCCATCTGGGGATTAGGTACGGCTCTGAGTTACATTGCAGCAGGGAAAGCCGGCGCGGCTATCTCGTATGCTTTGGGACAGGGAGCGCCTATGATTGCAGCTTTGTGGGGCATATTCATCTGGAAGGAGTTCAAAGGCTCTTCACGGACGGTAAATATCCTCCTGGCTTGCATGTTCGTTCTGTTTATATCTGGTTTAGGAGCAATTATCATCTCCGGAGCCAATTAATCCGGCTCTCACTCGATCTCATAAATTAATGCTTTCTTTTTCTACCCTTCATCGAGTGAAAGAGGAAATTGCCTGAACTAAATATACATTTTCGTTCAACCTAAAATTTTTTAATACATGAGACTAATTAAAGCAATATTATTCTGTCTGTGCATGTGTTCGTTCGACTTGTACGCACAAGTCAATGTCACAGGTATTGTAAATGATAACACCGGGGAGACACTTCCCGGAGTATCTATTCTGGCAAAAGACGGCGACCGTACCTACGGCACCACCACCGATATGAATGGCAAATACCAGATTAAAGTCAATCAAGGTGCTACCCTTGAGTTCAGTTTCATCGGCTTTGCCACACAAAAGGTGAAAGTGGGCACCGGCAACGTCATCAACATCACTCTGGAGCCCGAAAACAAACTACTGGACGAAGTAGTGGTCATCGGTTATGGTACTGTAAAGAAGAAAGATTTGCTGGGTTCCATATCTACCGTCAAGGAAGATGCTCTGGCCGAACGCGTTTCGGGCAATGTAGTGGAATCTATGCGCGGTCTGACTTCCGGTGTAAAGATTACGAGCAGCGGTCAGCCCGGCTCCAATGCCAACATCACAATCCGCGGTTTAGGCAGTCTGACGAACAATAACCCGCTGTTCATCATCGATGGTGCCTATGGCGGCAGCGACTTGGGTGTCAATGTGGAAGATATCGAATCCATCCAAGTGTTGAAAGATGCCTCATCAGCGGCCATATACGGATCGCGTGCAGCCAACGGTGTTGTAATCATCACCACCAAACAGGGTAAAGAAGGTGACTTGAAAGTAAAGTTCGACTCCCAACTGACGCTAAGCTGGCTGCCCCGTTACGACCTGATGGATGCCGAGACTTATAAAATCTACAACGACCGCGCCTACGACGAAGCCATACTGGCAGGTGTCTCAGGCATTACCAAACGTCAGAACCACTACGACGGGAATACCGACTGGCAGGATGAAATGCTGAGCACCGGTGTTTTACAGAACTACAACGTCTCGTTGTCCGGTGGTTCCAAAACGGTGAAGTACTACGCCTCACTGAACCGCATGGTCGACGACGGCGCCCTATTGAATACCAAGTATGACAAATACGGTTTCCGCATCAACACAAGCGGACAGAAGGGCATCTTCTCCTATGGAGAGAACTTCTACTACACCAAGTCGGACCGGAAAAACCTGAATGGTAATCCCTGGAGTGACTTTATCGGCATAGCCCCAACGATTCCGGTATATGATGAATCACATCCCGGAGGATACGGATATGGTGACGTAGACCGCGCGAACACATACGGCCTCAACCCCGTAGCCATGCAAAACCTGTATGTGCAGAACAACGAAGAAGAGTATCTGACAGGAAACATCTACGGACAGATATCACTCTTCGGGATGTTCGATGCCAAACTGAATGTAGCCTACAAGAGTTATATGGGTATTACCAACTCATTGCGCAAGAAAGGTAACTGGACGATGGGCCAGGGAGACGATGCCGCGAGCTTAGGCTACGACAGTGCCAAGAATCATGACATACTGATTGAGCAGACCTATAACTTCAAGCATAAATTCGGTAAGCACGATGTGAATGCTCTGTTCGGTATCACCTACAACAAGTTCCACGAAGAAAAGCGCTGGATAACAAAATTAGACCCGCTGATGGTAGGCGATAAATACATCACTTCACTCGACGCCGCCACCGGCAACACCACCGCAGGCGGTAATTATGGTGAATCTGCCTTGATTTCCTACCTCGGACGAATCAACTATTCGTATGCCGACAAATATCTGGCACAGGTGACCGCCCGCCGCGACGGCACTTCCCGTCTGCCCAAAAACGACCGTTGGGGAAACTTCCTCTCCGTTTCACTGGGCTGGCGCATCAGTGGAGAGAAGTTCTTCCAGGTGCCCTGGATTGACGATTTGAAGATACGTGCCAACTACGGTACACTCGGTAACAGCAGTATCGGCTACTGGGACTACCAATCGGTCATCAACACCGCTCCGCGTGCAGTGATCGGCAGCCCCGAAAACATCTTGATTGGTATGACGCAATCACAGTTGAGCAACAACGATCTCGTTTGGGAGAAGAAGACAACTGCCAACGTAGGTTTCGACTTAGTCGCCCTCAACAACCGCCTCCGCTTCACGGCCGAATATTTCTACTCCAAAAGCGAAGACCTACTTGTCTACCTGCCCATCCTGATGAGTTCAGGTAACGAAGGCGGTGCACCGGCTGTCAATGCCGGCAGTCTGGAAAACAGAGGAGTCGAATTTGAAGTAGGCTGGAATGATAAGGTCGGTGAATTTGAATACTCAGCATCATTAAACATCTCCCACTTGAAGAACAAAGTTATCGATTTGGGCTATGGGAAACAGAATAAGAAGATTCCTACATATACCACGCTCGCAATAACCGAAGTCGGACAGCCTCTCGGTATGTGGTACCTTTACAAGATGCTCGGCATCTTCCAATCCGAAGAAGAAATACAGAACTATGTAAACTCCGAAGGCAAAGTCATTCAGCCGAATGCCCGCCCCGGTGATATCAAATACGATGATTACAACGGCGATGGAATCATTTCATCCGAAGACCGCCAGAAAGTGGGCAATCCGTGGCCTAAACTCGAACTCGGGCTAAATCTTGGTGCTTCCTATAAAGGTTTCGACCTGAGCATCAGCGGTTACGGCCGCTTCGGACAGGAAGTATGGAACGGCTCGGCAGCCGCAGCCGGTGACTTCGCCAACAACCAGAACAACTTCAACGGCATTGTTCCCTGGACACAGGAGCACCCGGTGAACGACCGTCCGCGCATCGTATACGGAGACTCCCGCAATAGCCGGAGCGACCAGGACCGCTGGTTAGAGAACGGTTCGTTCTTCCGTCTGAGCGACATCACCTTAGGATATACGGTTCCTACCCGTTACATCAAGAAAATCGGTTTGGAGAGACTCCGTGCGTCAGTCACCCTGCAGAACATGGTTACTTTCACCGGATATTCCGGACTTGACCCTGAATTTGCAGACAGCGGCATCTTCACTATGGGAGCAGACTATTGCTCGTTCCCCAACCCGCGTGCCGTACAGTTTGCCTTATCATTCACATTCTAAATACTGCCGATATGAAAAAGATAGCTCTATATATATTATGCGGCGCAGCAGCGCTGTTCACGTCGTGCGACCCTTCCCTGCTCGACCTGCAAAATGAGAACACCCTCAGTACGGGCGTATACTGGAAGACGGAATCCGACATTGAGGCCGGTGTAATATCCGTATATGGCATGTTCTACCGCCAGGGAACATGGACCCGCAATATCTATACACAGATGATAGGCATGGCCGACGAAGGCGTCAGCTATGCCGGATGGACGGAACTGAACGAATATACCAAGTTCATCTTTACCGATTATAACTTCGGAGAGGCAAATACCAAGATCTACCGGGAACACTACACCGCCATCTTCCGTGCCAACCAGGTGCTGGACAACATCGATAATGTTACGTTTGCCGACGAAACGCACAAAAACGACCTGATAGGCCAAACCAAGTTCCTGCGTTCTTTCTACTACTTCTATCTGACCACTCTCTGGGAGAACATTCCCATCGTCCTGAAGACTTCTTCAGCCGCCGACAAGCCCATGCAAGCCAGTGCGGATGAAATGCTCACCCAGATAGAAACCGACCTGGAAGACGCCGTCACCAAACTGCCCGCTACCCGCGACGCCAATAACTACGGCCGCCCGACAAAAGGCGCCGCCTACGGACTACTGGCGAAAGCCTATGCACAGCACCATAAATGGGAAGATGCCCGCAGATGCCTCGAATGGCTCATCGACGGTGAAGGAAAGCGGTACTACGACCTCGTCCCCAACTGGGCTGACAATTTCAACAACCAAACGGAAGACAACAAGGAGTCGCTATACGAAATCCACTTCTCACTAACCAACCGGGTAGGCTTCGACCAAACAGACAACTACCTGGACCCGAACGCACAGTTGGGCACACAGATTGAGATGAATCAGGCCCCCACCGGAATCGGTTGGAACAACATTGAAGCAAGACGCTGGCTGGTGGACTACTACAAACGCGAACAAACTACGGACGGGAAGAATGACATCCGCCTGTTCTACACCCTGTGGTACGACGGAGCCGCATCCGACTTCCCCGAATATCCGAACCAGCTGATTTATGGCAAGCCCTGGAACAGCGATTGGGGTAACCACGTGTTTATCAAGAAGTATAGCACCGATGCCTCCCCGCTGTATTACTGGAATGACAACAACTTCCGTGCATTGCGATATGCCGATATGCTATTGCTCTATGCCGAAGCACTCAACGAACTGGGAGCTACCCCGTCTGCCAAAGCTATCGAATGCCTCAACCGCGTGCGCAATCGTGTAAACCTGCCCGACATAGAAGACAGTTCTTTCTACAATGGCAGCCAGATTACAAGCAATAAAGACGCTTTCCGCGAACATCTGAAAATCGAACGCGCCCTGGAGCTTGCCATGGAGTGTGTACGCTGGGTTGACTTGAAACGCTGGGGCATCAATGACATCAACACTCTGAACGAGTTGAAAACCCGTGACAGCGATTTCAACAACTTCATCATCGGTAAGTCTATCCGCATGCCTTTGCCGCAAAGCGAAGTGGATAACAATCCGAATCTGAAACAAAATGACCAATATTAACCGAAGACATCTGAGTTATGACTAAAACAAAATATTTATTGATAGGAGCAGTCATATCACTGCTGACTTTATGGGGATGCAGCAACGATTCCGACTATGTAATCGGAAGCAATCCCAATGAATTTGCCATCAATCCGGTAGCCATACCGGTAAGCGCGGATGGCGGAACCTACGAACTGACAATCACCGGCAATGAGTCCTGGACAGCCAAATTAACCGACTCCAACAGTTCGGCACAAGACTGGTGCACACTGAGTGCAACGTCGGGCACAGGCAAGATGGTAATCACGCTCACCGTAAAGCCGAGTACCTCGTTCGTAAAAAACCGTTCCCTCCTCATCGAAGTAAGCGGCGGCAACAAGACGCTGAAGTCCAGAGTGCTGCAAGAAACGATGGTACTGGGCGAAGACGAAATACTGATAAACGGTATGGTATGGTCTACCAAGAACGTAGGCTCTCCCGGAACATTCGTAAGCTCTCCCGACGAGATAGGACAGTTGTATCAGTTCAACCGCAAAGTGGGTTACCCCGCCGGTCCTCAAGGTGACCCCGCACCGGCCAACTGGCCCGCAGACTATATGAACGACAACACCAACTGGATGACGGAGAACGATCCTTCACCCGAAGGCTGGCGTGTGCCTACCACACAAGAAATGGCAGCCCTGTGGGAAAAAGGAGCAACATGGGTGACAGCCGCCCAAACCGGCTTCAAAGTTGACGGAATCATTATCGGAGTAGATGAGGCCACCGCCAAACGTGCCACCAAGGACAACCTGAAACAACTGGGCTGCCTCTTCCTGCCCCAAAGCGGCTGGAGAAGTGAAAGCGGAATGATGGACCGCACATGGCTCTGTGCCGTGCGCAGTGCCAATTCATTGAGCGCCACACATGGCGGAATGTCATTGGGAGACTCAGGCGGTTACCGGGACACATGGGGTTGGGGTGATGGTCAAAAGGCCCGTGCAGCCATGATACGCCCTGTCAAAAACATACAAGTTGAAGATTAGTTTGCAGCATCCATTTACCCAACGTGAAGGACATATATATTCAACACGTTGGATATATAGATCCAACGCATCCGATATATAGATCCAACACGTCCGGTATATAGATCGGACAGATTGGATCTATATGCCCAACAACTCATTCATTAACAAACCAATTTTAAGAAGATGAACAGATATAAGACCTATATATGCCTTACCCTGCTAGCCCTTTCCGGCTGTAAGAACAATGACGACAACAGCCCACAGACACTCACACCGCAAATCCGGTATGAGTTCAGCGGTGGCGCAGGACACTATAATTATGCTCCGAGCATTATCCAGGACCAATACGGCATCCGCTACGGGTTCATCTGCGAGAACCGCGACCCGTTCAAGATAGTGGACTATGTTTATCTGTATAAAGGCATCCCTACGGAGAAAGGCTACGTATGGCAACCCGGCACACAGATTATCGAACCCTCTGAAAGCGGCTGGGACAACTGCCACATCTGCGACCCCGACGTCCGCGAATTCAAAACAACCTATAAAGGGGAAACCTACAACTGGATTATGACCTACCTCGGCGTAGACCGTTGGGACTGTAACCATAACCAGATAGGACTCGCCATCTCCAAGAACATTGAAGGTCCTTATATCAAGTTCGACAAAAACCCATTGGTTGCCTATCAGGACACCACCAAATGGGGTGTAGGGCAAAGCACCACCATCGTCAAGGACTCCGCCACCATACAGTTGTTCTATCACTCCACCACGGAGAACGGCCCCTTCTGCATGCGCGAGATAAAACTGAACGATCTGGATAACATCGTATTGGGCGAGGAACAGGCAATCCCCTTCCTGAGTGCCAACAGTTATCCCGCCATGTCCGACAAGTACATCTATATGGTGTCCGAAACCCGCGTATCTCCCATCAAGGAAATACCCACCTGGGTAGGCGATGTATGCCGTCTGGCGTACAAGCCGAGAACCGAAGACCTGGCCGGAGACAAGGACGGCTGGATAGAGATAGGACATGCCGGACCGGAAGAAACAGGATTCCCTCGAAACCATAACCCGGGCATCCTGACGGACACGAAAGGTTATATGCTCAGTGATGACGAACTGGTGATGTACTTCACCCCCGCCATGACAGGAGAGAACTGGTTATGGTCTTATGACCTGTATTCGGCTACGTTCAATCTGAAAAGTTACTTCAAATGAGAAAGTTCACATTTCCATTTCACCGAATAATTAACTTCTAAAACATAATGTTATGATCAAGAACAAACTTTATCTATTAGGCTTATTTCTACTGGCCTTGTCGAGCTGCACCTCCTCCGGGAAACAGCAGAAAACGGAAGTTGCTTCAAGCGCGGAAAAGATTATCCTGGAAACGGACATCGGCAATGATGTGGACGATGCTCTGGCGCTGGATATGCTCTACAAATATCTGGATGCGGGAGACATCGACTTATTGGGTATCATGATAAACAAGGAGGGCACTTACCCTGCCGAATACACAGACATCATGAACACTTGGTACGGTTATCCCCAAATTCCCATCGGCATCCTGCACAATGGGGCGGACTGCGAGAATGACGCCACAAACTATGCCAAAGCCGTTTGTCTGATACAGGATGAGAACAGCAAACCGACATTCAAACGTTCGCTAAAAGGCGGTTACGACCAGTTGCCGGAAGCTCCCGCCCTATATCGCAAGCTGCTGGCACAGCAACCAGACAGTTCGGTCACAATCATCTCCGTAGGCTTCTCTACCAATCTTGCACGCCTGCTGGATACTCCGGCCGACGAATACTCATCGTTGACGGGCAAAGAGCTGGTTGCCAAGAAAGTGAAACTGCTATGCACTATGGCAGGATGTTTCAACAACCCCGAATTGTACGAATACAACGTTGTGAAAGATATTCCGGCAGCAAAGAAAGTGTTTACGGAATGGCCCACCACGCTGGTGACTTCGCCTTTCGAGGTAGGTATCGCCATCAACTATCCTGCTACCAGCATCAAGAACGATTTCCAATGGGCACCGATACATCCGATGGTAGAAGCGTACAAGAGTTATCAAAAAATGCCATACGACCGTCCGACATGGGATTTGACCTCAGTACTCTATTCTGTTGAAGGACCTTCCTACTTCACAGTTTCGCCCGCAGGCAAGATAAGTGTAACGGACAAAGGGGCTACGGAATTTACTCCCGATGCGACCGGAAACCGCTACTACCTCACGGTAGATGCCGCCCAGGCTGAGAATATCAAACAACATTTTGTCACACTGATTAGCAAACAACCCGCTCACTTTACTAAATAATCAATATCATGACTAAATATCTATTCTATATTATCGGGTTATGGCTATTCTGCTCTTGTTCGGACAGCACACCGGGAGAAGAACCGCCCGTTACCCCTCCCGAACCGACTCCTACCATAACCATCAGTAAACCGGAATTCGTCTTCGGTTTCACGGGAGAGAGTAAATATTCTTATTGTCCGAGCGCACTGAAACAGGAGGACGGCAGTGTACACCTGTTCTTCTGCGGCAACCCGGAGAACCAGATTATGGTTGATAACATCTTCCATATAAAAATCAATCCGGACGGTTCGCAAACTGCTCCCAAAAGTGTACTGCAACCGGGCATCGCAGACACATGGGACGATCATCACACCTGCGACCCTTCCGTCATCGAGGGCAGTTTCAGCTGGAACAACGTGACTTACAAATATGCCATGTTCTTCCTGAGCAATATGTACGGAGTGTATTACAATGAAATCGGTGTGGCATTCAGTAACAGCTTGGATGCCGACAGTTGGGTGAAATATCCGAAACAGATTGTAAGAAAGACGTGGTCGGACGACGGTGACCAGGAAATTGGCGGCGGCGGAAAATCGTGGGGAGTAGGCCAGCCATCCGTAGTATCTCTTGACAAGAAAGGGAAGGTACTGCTGACTTACACCATTGGTGACATTGGTGGCACGCGGATAGCGTGGGCCGAAGCTGACTTCAGCAACATGGATAGCTATACCATCAGCACTCCTATGACTATCGTTCAAAGCGGCTTGCTGGCTATTGACAACCAATCGAGGGATTATACCTGCAATTCCGAGTTCGCCATCAACCAAGATGCGGATAAAATTGTCATGATACGCCCTGTGCAACCCATGCCCAATGATTATCCCGCTTATCTGAACAGTGCGCTGGAAATAGACTACATGAACCTCTCCGACTTCATGAACCAAAGCGGCAGTTGGACACCCATATACCGGATTACTCCCGACGATACGGGTTACCCGAGAAATCATAACGCAACTTTATTACGGGATAACTTCGGGCACTTACAAGATTGGGAAGAACCGGCTTTCTACTTTACAGTCAGCAAGGCGGCACCTGACGTACAACCTTCGGGCAGCAGCCATGCCGAATGGACATATCATATCTGGAAGAGCAAGGTGGTGAAAAGCAAATAATATCAATCTGACAATTTGATAATCCCATCACGCGAGAATGCCTTCTTTCCGCCCGAAGATAAGGAAGGAAGAAAAAAACGCAAGGATTTCATTTTGCAGAAACGCAGGAAGAAGGGGAAAAGCACTTTTGAAAGAACATCATGGAACGATTTGTCCCCTTTTAGTGTTTTAAAGCCCGATATCGGGCGGAATGCTGACAAAAGGTGGGATTGCTGGTTATCACGTCATTCGTTCAACCAGGAGAAAATAAGGCATGTTTCCGGTAAGGCTACACCCTTTCATCCACATGGTATCACCCTTTCAGGGAAATGGCTACACCCTTTTTGGGAAAAGGTGTAGCCCTACCGAAAAACAGATGGTGTATTTTACCCGAATACATCATCTGTTTTGTCTGAAAAGACCATCCGTTCAAGGCAAATAGATGGTGTATTGCAGACAAAAAGATGATTTATCTCCCGAAAAGAGACGATGGATTGCGCTAAAAGGAGTAATTCAATCCAATGCTACGTCAGCAGAATATACGAAATTACATCTTTATGTCAACAAAATAGCAATATCTTTATCCTTGAAGCAGACTGAAAAGCACTCAGCAATATTTCACAAGTCTTATTCTCTCAGCTACCCGGTTACCCCTACTTTATTACAAATAACAGGGAATCATACCCCCACTTCATTACAAAATCATTATCTTTATACTGAAAAACAAACACTTAAGCTTTTATGATAGAGCGTAGACTTTTATCCCCCTTGACCGAATGGAAAAACAGTAAAAACAGAAAGCATGAGGAACAGCCCCACAGGAACATAACGGGCTGTTCCTCTTCTTTTTACGGTTTTGTGACATATCTATCTATATTTATGCCATTGCCTGCATCAATACATTAATGTCGCGAAATCATATACCTCTTCCCACATTTGCGCATACCTTTGCAAACAGAAAAAAATTCATTTGTATCCTTGATTGAAGAATAGGTAAGATAAAAACATAGGTAAGAAAGATTTCAGAACAGGAAAACAAAAACAGGTAGTTGAAACTGCTACCTGTTTTTCTAAAAGAGAAAAAGAAAAACATACAATATAACAATCTAAATTAAGAATGATGAATTCAAAACAAGCGCTTTTCAGTCTATTAATATGCGTAATGGCAATAACAGGTTGTGATACGCAAAAACAGGCCCTCGTAGGTAATGAACTTGCCCTGACACGAGCCAAGCAAACGTTGGATTCCTTGTACCAGAATTATTCAGTCTCCGGCACATGCCTGTTGCGTGAAAATTATCCTTCCAACATAGGTGATTATACTGCAACCTACCTGGCATCCGAAGAGCAAAAGAATATGCCTAACCTGTATTCCTATCTATGGCCCTATTCCGGAACCTTCTCGGCCGTAAACGCTTTATTCGAGACAACAAGCGATGCAAACTACAAATCATTGCTCGATACTAAAGTATTAATAGGCCTGGAAGAATATTTCGACACCCGGAGAACTCCCGAAGCCTACGCTTCATACATCAACAGCGCAGCGCAATCCGATCGTTTCTATGATGATAATGTCTGGTTGGGAATCGACTTTACCGACGTTTACACGCTTACCAAAGAAGCAAAATATCTCCAGAAAGCACAACTTATCTGGAATTTCATAGAAAGTGGTATGGACAACAACCTGGGAGGCGGTATCTACTGGTGCGAGCAAAAGAAAGAATCCAAAAACACCTGCTCGAATGCCCCCGGTTCAGTCCTCGCGCTGAAACTTTTCAAAGCCACAAAGGACAGCACCTATTTCGTAAAAGGTCAGCACCTTTATGAATGGACCAAAGCGAACCTGCAAGATTCCACCGATTACCTGTACTTCGATAATATCGCCCTGGACGGAAAAATAGGTAAAGCCAAATTTGCCTACAACAGTGGCCAGATGATGCAGTCGGCCGCCCTACTCTACCAACTGACCGGTGACAAAAACTATCTGACCGACGCTCAGAACATCGCTCGGGCATGTCACAACTATTTCTTCATGGACTATGCAACAGAGCAGGGCAAAACCATCAAACTCCTGAAGAAAGGCGATATCTGGTTCACCGCAGTCATGCTCAGAGGTTTTATCGAACTATACCAGGCAGACCGGAACAAAGTCTATCTGGATTCCTTCAACCAAAGTCTGGACTACGCCTGGGAACATGCACGGGATGAGAAAGGATTATTCAGCACCGACCTCAGCGGAAGTACCCACGATAACCGGAAATGGTTGCTGACCCAAGCTGCCATGGTTGAAATGTATGCCCGCCTTGCGGCCGTCAAATAATAAATGAGAATATACTAATACCTTTTAAAACATGAAAAAGAGAAATATCGGTCTATGCGCCGTAGCCTTATTCTGTATGCACAACAATGCCAAAGCAATGGAGCCAACTTTAAAACAAGACAATACCAAAGTTGTGAACCATGCCCAGGTGACTGCCGTTTACAAGACCAACCGCCCTGCCGTAAAAAACAGACTGTACGTTTCGAAAGCCGTAGAAGCCGAAATCCTGCGGGTAAAGAAACTGCTGACCAACCAGAAACTGGCATGGATGTTCGAGAATTGTTTTCCGAACACACTGGATACAACCGTACACTACCGCTTGCTGGACGGCAAGCCCGACACATTTGTCTATACTGGTGATATTCATGCCATGTGGCTGCGCGATTCCGGTGCACAGGTTTGGCCCTACGTGCAACTGGCACACAAAGACCCTGAACTGAAAAAAATGTTGGAAGGCGTCATCCGTCGCCAGTTCATGTGCATCAACATCGATCCTTATGCCAACGGATACAACGATGGTCCCACAGGCGGCGACTGGATGTCTGACAATACAGATATGAAGCCCGAACTGCACGAACGGAAATGGGAGATAGACTCTCTCTGTTACCCTCTCCGACTGGCTTATCAATATTGGAAGGAAACCGGTGACGCCAGCGTCTTCGATGAAGCATGGCTGGAAGCTATCACCAACATTCTGAAAACATTCAAAGAGCAACAACGTAAAGACGGTGTCGGCCCTTATAAATTCCAACGCAAGACGGAACGCGCGCTCGACACACTGAACAATAATGGTCTGGGTGCTCCAGTCAACCCTGTCGGACTCATTGTTTCCTGTTTCCGTCCTTCGGATGATGCCACCACACTTCAGTTTCTGGTTCCGTCGAATTTCTTTGCTGTATCTTCTTTAAGAAAAGCTGCGGAAATTCTTTCAACGGTGAATGAAAATGGTACTCTGGCTCAGGAGTGCACAGCCCTGGCTGACGAGGTAGAGACTGCCTTGCAGAAATACGCTACCTACAATCACCCGAAATATGGCACAATCTATGCTTTCGAGGTAGATGGTTTCGGTAACCACATGCTGATGGACGATGCCAACGTACCAAGCCTCCTCGCCATGCCTTATCTGGGAGATGTGGATGTAAACGATCCTATCTACCAGAATACCCGTCGCTTCGTATGGAGCCAGGACAATCCGTATTTCTTCAAAGGGAAAGCCGGTGAAGGAATAGGTGGCCCACATATCGGATATGATATGGTATGGCCCATGAGCATCATGATGAAAGCTTTCACCAGTCAGGATGATCAAGAGATTAAAGAATGTATCAAGATGCTGATGGATACGGATGCAGGAACCGGATTCATGCACGAATCTTTCCATAAAGATGATCCGGCAAACTTTACCCGCGCCTGGTTTGCCTGGCAAAACACACTGTTCGGAGAGCTGATTCTGAAACTGGTGAATGAAGGGAAACTTGAATTATTGAACAGCCTTTAAAGAAGAAAGAATACCATGAAAACACTGAAAATTATAAATTATGTCTGTCTGGGGGCATTCTGTCTGTGCATGTCATGGACAGAAGCCACTGCCCAAAACCGCGACTGGGCAGCCTTAGGACGTTATGCAAAAGAAAATCAGGAACTACTTCAACCGACAAAGAAAGAAAAGAGAGTAGTTTTCATAGGTAATTCCATCACGGAGGGTTGGGTTAACACTCATCGTACTTTCTTTACTGACAATGGATATATAGGCCGTGGCGTTAGCGGACAAAGTTCCTATCAATTCTTGCTCCGCTTTCGCGAAGATGTCATTAAGCTCTCCCCTTCATTAGTTGTGATTCATGCAGGAACCAATGACATTGCTGAAAACACAGGACCTTATAACGAAGAATATACTTTCGGTAATATTGTATCAATGGTCGAACTGGCCAAGGCCAACAAAATAAAAGTTATTCTGACTTCTACCTTGCCTGCGGCTTCTTTTGGTTGGAATCCTTCCATCAAGGACAGCGCAGACAAAATAGCCGCCCTCAATGCACGGATTGAGAAGTATGCCAAGGAAAACAAGATTCCTTATGTCAATTACTATCAAGCTATGGTTACAGGCGCGGACAGAGCCTTAAACCCGGTTTATACCAAAGATGGAGTACATCCTACTGCCGATGGCTACGCTATCATGGAGACTTTGATAAAGAAAGCCATCGATAAGACATTATAAACACAGATATAGGTTTCCTTAAAAGAACAAATATGAAAAAGCTGATCTTTTTACTCACACTCATGTTGGCATGTCAAATGCAGGCTCAACGCCAAGAAAAAAACATCATGACCAATCCGCTGAATCTGAATTACCGGTTTCAGACTGAGGGTATATGCCGCCGCGAAACTGCTGACCCGGTCATTATTCTGTTTAAAGACCGCTATTATCTATTTGCCTCCCATTCCTCAGGTTATTGGTCTTCTTCCAATTTAAAGGATTGGACATTTATTGCCACCAAAACCCTAAAAGCCGTAGAAGTATGGGCACCTGCTGTATTCGTCTATAAGGACGCTGTCTATTACTTAGGCATGGGAGAAAAGAGGATTTATAAAAGCCTGAATCCCGAAAAAGATGAATGGCAGGAAATTCAACTCGACTTACCCGGATTTGGTGACCCCGCCCTGTTTCAGGATACCGACGGACGAGTTTATCTATATTACGGATGTTCCGACAATGACCCAATTAAAGGATTTGAGGTAGACCCGGAAAATGGATTCAAAGCCATCAACCCGGAAGTTGACCTGATACCCCACACATCCGACCGTCTGGGCTGGGAAGTCTTCGGGGACAAGAATGAACAAACTGATAAGAAAGGATGGAATGAGGCTCCTTGCATCACCCGTCAGGGAGACTATTACTATCTGATGTATGCTGCTCCCGGCACTGAATTTACAAGCTACTGTACAGGCATATATGTTTCGAAAAATCCGTTAGGTCCTTATACATGCATGCCGGGGGCTCCTTTTGCCATTAAGCCCGGAGGTTTTATCACGGGCGCCGGACATGGGCACCCATTTAAAGACCGTTATGGAAATGACTGGTATGTAGGCACAATGATTGTTTCAGCTAAAGAGCATTTCGAACGTCGCGTTGGTATATTCCCCGCTTATTATCAAAATGGATATGCTCATGCCATAACAGCTTATATGGATTTTCCTTTCATCCTGCCGGAGAAGAAAGTAGATTTCAGCAAACATAACATTTCAGCCGGAATGAATTTACTCTCTTACGGCAAACAGGTTAAGGCTTCTTCCTCATTAGAAGGACACAAAGCAACGATGGCTGCAGATGAAAATATCAAGACCTGGTGGTCAGCCGCTTCGGGCAAACAGGGAGAATGGCTGCAAATGGATTTGGGAAAATCAATGGAAATTGCAGCCCTGCAAATCTGTTTTGCAGATGAAGGTTTCCAGACATATAGACATGACAAGCTGGTTCCGGTATATCAATACGTTGTAGAGGGATCTGCAGATGGAAAGAACTGGCAAATGTTGGCAGATCGTTCTCTAAACACTAAAGACCAGATATATGAATTAGTGATACTTGACAAAAAAATGCAAGCACGCTTCATCCGGATAAGAAATACAAAAGAGTTTTCAGTAGGTAAATTCTCCATAGCCGATATGCGCTTATTCGGCAGAGCCAAAGGAAAGGTTCCGCAAATCGTTTCCGGCTTCGCTGTTGAGCGTAACAAGGATAGAAGAAGAATGACTTTCTCATGGGATAAACAACCGGCGGCCGAAGGGTATGTAATCCGTTGGGGAGTCTCTCCGGAACGCATCGACAATGCAGTGATGGTATACGGCAACGAAGCGGAATTCGGTTTCTTCGACCGCGATGCATCTTATTACCTGACCATTGAAGCATTCAATGAATCAGGGAAAAGCAAACCAAGCAAACCCATTAAAGTAAATTGATTATTAACAACAAATACCTTGAAAAATGAAAATTAGAAAATTTGCTGTTGCATGTTTATTAGCTGCTAATTTCTTTACAGCATTCGCCCAAAAGTGGTTCACACCTGAGGTAGAGAAACAGGTAGATATACTTTTGAGTCAGATGACAGTAGACGAAAAACTGGCTTATATTGGTGGCGTAGACTGGATGTACACCAAGAATATAGACCGTTTAGGCATTCACAGAATGAAGATGTCAGATGGTCCGCAAGGATTAGGAACTCACGGTAAGTCAACAGCTTACCCGGCTACTTTGACACTGGCTGCAACCTGGAATGAAAATCTGGCTTATAAATATGGCAAAGCATTAGGTCGCGATTGCAAAGCCAGAGGAGTGAACATCTTATTGGGGCCTGCCGTGAACATTTATCGTGCACCTCTGTGTGGACGTAACTTTGAGTACATGGGAGAAGATCCTTACTTGGCTTCACGCACGGCGGTAGGCTACATCAAAGGATTGCAAGATCAGGGAGTGATGGCTACCATCAAACATTTCATTGCCAATAACTCCGACTATGACCGTGATCACATCAGTAATGACATTGACGAAAGAACCATGCACGAAATTTATCTTCCTGCATTCAAGGCAGCAGTGCAAGAAGCTGAAACCGGCGCATTAATGACCAGCTACAATTTGGTAAACGGTGTCTATACGACTGAAGATCCCCGCTTACTGAAAGATATTGTAAGAGACAAATGGGGATTTAACGGTTTAATTATGTCCGATTGGGGCTCTACCCATTATTGCATTCCCGCCGCAAGAGGTGGTTTGGACCTTGAAATGGCAGGTGGCGAACGTATGAATCCCAAAGACATGGCCTATTACCTGAAAACCGGTGACGTAACCATGGAAATGGTGGACGAAAAAGTACGTCACATTCTTCGTGTACTGATTGCATTTGGTTTCAAAGATGGCACTCAAGCAGACAAAAACATTCCTTTAGACGACCCACAGTCAGCAACAACTGCTTTGGAGGTTGCTCGTGAAGGTATGGTATTGCTGAAGAATGAGAAAAACATTCTGCCTATTAATCCAGCCAAATATAAGCACATTGTTGTGACAGGCAAGAATGCGACCGGATATGTTCACGGTGGTGGCAGCGGCGCTGTTGTTCCATTCCACTATGTAAATATGTTTGAGGGAATCAAGAAAGAAGGAGCATCTCAAGGCGTAAAAGTTGAGTATCTGGACGAACTGGATTTCTTGCCCGCTATCATGTATACCGGTGAAGATTTGAAAGAGGCCGGCTTCAAGGCTGAATATTTTAATAACATTGATTTCAAAGGTAATCCGGTTGTTTCACAAGTTGAGAAAAAGATCAATTATGTTTGGAGTGGCACCGGAACCGGATTGGCAGATATGCCGAAAGACTTCTACGCCGTTAGGTGGAGTGGAGTGATGTGTGCGGGCCAAACTGCCGAATACGAATTTAAATTGGGAGGTGATGATGGTTATCGTATGTATATCAACGGTAAACCTGTCATTGACGACTGGGAAGCAAGAGCATACCATAGTTCTTCTGCAACAAAGAAACTGGAAGCAGGTGTAAAATATCGCATTTCTATTGAGTATTATCAGAAAGGCGGCTCAGCCAATGTAGATTTCAGTTGGAAAATTAAAGGTGATAATCATAACTATTTTGCCGACTATCTGAAAAAAGCAGATTTAGTTATTGCTTGCTTCGGACACAACTCTGACACTGAAGGTGAAGGTCATGACCGCTCTTTCGGGTTGCCAAACGAAGACAAGAAGCTGCTGGCTACTATTTTCGAAAGCAAGACTCCCGTTGTTGGAGTTGTAAATGCCGGTGGCAACATCGAAATGCAAGAATGGGAACCTTCTATGAATGCTCTTCTTTGGGCTTTCTACGGTGGCCAGGAAGCCGGAACCGCTACAGGAGAAGTACTGTTTGGTAAAGTCAACCCTTCAGGAAAATTACCAATGACTTTTGAAAAGAAATGGGAAGATAATCCCGCTTTCAACAGTTATCACGATCCGGATGGCGATAAACATGTGAAATATACCGAAGGTATTTTTATTGGTTATCGTGGATATGACAAACTGAAACGTGATGTACAATATCCGTTCGGCTATGGTTTATCGTACACCTCTTTCAATCTTTCAGGTTTGACTGTATCCAAACAAAATGCGGATGGCTCTGTAGAAGTTTCCTGTAAACTGACTAACACCGGTAAACGTGACGGCGCTCAAGTCGTACAGGCATACGTTGGCCGGGTAGGCGGTATTATTGAACGACCTGAGAAAGAACTGAAGAAGTTTGAGAAAGTATTCTTGAAAGCAGGTGAATCTGCAACAGTCAGAATGACCCTACCCAAAGATGCATTCACTTATTATAGTACGAATGCCAAAGATTTCGTAGTAGATGCCGGTACTTATAACATCATGCTCGGTTTCTCATCACGGGATATCAAGACTCAGAAACCTGTTCAGATACAATAATTCAAATAGAAAACTAATAAATATAGAACTTATGAATACGAAAAAACTATGTATGTCATTGCTGCTCGCATCCAGTTTCCTGACTGCAACAGCACAGAAATGGTATACTCCTGACGTAGACAGAAAAGTCGATGAATTGCTGAAACAGATGACTGTGGAAGAAAAGCTCTCCTATGTAGGCGGTGTCGACTGGATGTACACCAGGAATATTGATCGCTTGGGCATCAGTCGTATGAAGATGACAGATGGTCCGCAAGGATTAGGAACCCACAGCAAATCTACAGCCTATCCGGCTACAGTGATGCTGGCGGCTACCTGGAATGAAGATCTCGCTTACCAATATGGCAAAGCACTGGGACGCGATTGTAAAGCCAGAGGAATCAACATCTTACTGGGTCCCGCAGTAAATATTTATCGTGCTGCCATGTGTGGACGTAACTTTGAATATATGGGCGAAGACCCATATCTGGCCGGACGCACTGCGGTAGGATATATCAAAGGGGTGCAAGACCAAGGTGTAATGGCTACTGTGAAGCATTTCATTGCTAATAACTCTGACTACGACCGCAATAATATCAGTAATGATATTGACGAACGTACCATGCACGAAATCTACCTTCCTGCATTTAAAGCTGCCGTACAAGAAGCCGAAGTAGGAGCTGTGATGACCAGTTATAATCTGGTAAACGGTATCTGGACTACCGAAGCTCCTTGGTTATTAAAAGGGGTACTAAGAGGCCAGTGGGGTTTTAATGGTGTTATCATGTCCGACTGGGGGTCTACCCATCATTGTGTACCTGCAGTGAAAGGCGGTCTGGACTTGGAAATGGCTGGTGGAGAGAAAATGAATCCGAAAGATCTGGCTTATTACCTGAAAACAGGCGTTATATCCATGGATATGATTGATGAAAAAGTACGCCACATCTTACGTGTTCTGATAGCTTTTGGATTTAAAGACGGAACCAAAGTGGACAATAGCATCCCGTTGGATGATCCCGAATCTGTTGCTACAGCTTTGAAGGTTGCCCAAGAAGGTATCGTATTGCTTAAAAATGAGAAAAACATTCTTCCCATCAACCCCAAAAGCACCAAACATATCGTAGTAGTTGGCAAGAATGCCAATGGTTACGTTCGTGGAGGTGGTAGTGGTAATGTAACTCCATTTCATTATGTAGGCGCATTCGATGGTATCCGCGAAGTGGGTGAAAACTATGGAGTAAAAGTGGAATATGTAGATGATTTGGACTTCATGCCCGAAATCATGTATACCGATGATAAACTTCAAGAAAAAGGACTTCGTGCAGAATATTTCACGAATCAACATTTGGAAGGAAAACCGTTGCTGGAAAGAATCGAGCAAAAGGTTAACTACTCGTGGAGTGGTGGTACTTCTATAGAAAAGATGCCTAAGGAACGCTATTCAGTACGTTGGAGCGGGGTTGTTTGCCCGACTGAAACAGCCGAATATGAATTCCTGGCAGGTGGCGATGATGGCTACCGTATGTATATCAATGATGAACTGGTAGCAGACGAATGGAAAGTAGGCGGTTTCAGAACCTCTACAATTGCCAAAACAATGCAAGCCGGTGTAAACTACCGGATACGCTTCGAGTATTTTCAAGAAGGTGGTGGTGCTGCCGCACGCTTCACTTGGAAACGCAAGAATGAAACAAGAGATTTATTTATCGAGCATTTGAATAAGGCTGATATGATAGTGGCTTGCTTCGGGCATAGTTCTGATTCGGAAGCAGAAGGTGGTGACCGTTCTTTCTTCCTACCAGAAGCCGACTCACAACTGATAGCAAGAATAGCTAAATGTAAAAAGCCTATCATAGGTGTAGTCAATGCCGGAGGAAACATTGGAATGCAAAGCTGGGAACCTTCATTGAAAGGCTTATTGTGGAGCTGGTATGCCGGACAAGAAGGAGGTCGTGCAGTAGCCGATGTATTGTTTGGCAAAGTTAACCCTTCAGGTAAACTGCCAATGACCTTTGAAAAGAAATGGGAAGATAATCCTGCCTATAACAGTTACCACGATCCGGATGGAGACAAGCACGTGAAGTATACAGAAGGTATATTCATCGGTTACCGTGGTTATGATAAGTTGGGACGTGAAGTGCAATACCCATTCGGTTATGGCCTCTCTTATACCTCTTTCAAGCTCTCTGATATGACTGTTTCAACACCTGATGCAGATGGTTCTGTAAAAGTTACTTGTAAACTGACTAATACAGGTAAACGTGATGGGGCACAAGTTGTACAGACTTACGTAGGAAGAGACAAAAGCGGTATGGTAGACCGTCCGGAAAAAGAATTAAAGAAGTTCCAAAAAGTATTCCTTAAAGCAGGCGAAACAGCCAATGTCACTATGATTCTTCCCAAAGATGCTTTTACTTATTATAGCACGATTGACAAGCAATTCGTCACAGATACGGGAACTTATAACATTATGCTCGGATTCTCTTCGAGAGACATCAAAGAACAGAAATCTATTCAAGTTCACTAAATAGACACAGGCTCAAGACCTTAGTCTTGAGCCTACAATCAGAATTAATTTATCAATAGTATTTTTTAACTCTAATAATTTTTTATGGAAACACGTTTAAAGATTAAAAATAAGCAGTGGCACTTATTGGTGTTGCTTCTTATCTTGAGTGTTGTTGGTTGTAAGGATGATAAGGATGATAGCGGAACATCTGCTATATATGATCCTTCTCAGCCGGTTACAATTACAAGTTTTACACCAGAATCCGGAGCTGGAGGAGCGCAGTTCCTAGTATATGGCAATAATTTCGGAAGTAATTTGAGGAATATCAAGGTGACTGTTAATGACAAAGAAGCAGTACTGATTAGCTCCAATGGTACGTGTATCTATTGCTTTGTACCTAGAAAAGCAGGAGTAGGTAAAGTAAAAGTATCAGTAGGAACTGGAGACAATACACAAGAAGTTGTCTCTGAAAAGGATTTTGAATATATTCCTTCTTTAGTGGTAAAAACCTTAATTGGTCATGTAGACATCGACGGTAATAGTACTATCAAAGACGGAAATTTTGAAGATGCTCAATTCCAAGATCCATATTGGTTAGAAATGGATGAAGAGGGCATTCTCTATCTATTGGAAGATTATCAAGGCTTACGTAAAATAGATTTAGTAAACGAACAAGTATTAACTCTGTGGCGTACAGGCAGTGGTGTCAACCATCCACGTAGTATTTCCTTTAACTCGGACCACAGCAAACTATACATATTCAATGATCAGGATTCAAGCGACGAAGGAGTAGCAGTATCCGAACGTAGCAAAGACCCTAAAAAAGAGGACTTTACTTCCTGGAGCGCTGTTGCGCGAATGAAAAGCTGTTGTGGCGGCGATGTACATCCTGAAACCAACGATATCTTTTTCAATCGTTGGAATGGTGGAGAATATTACAAATGGAATTTTCAGACCAATGATAAAGAGCAGATATTTCGCGTGGACAATCAGTTCAATTCAGGACTAATGATTGCTCCAAGCGGTAATTTTGGCTATATTGTCAGCATGGGGCATAATTGCATCTATCGCACAAATTTTGATTATGCAACAGGAAAATTCATGCAACCCTATCTGCTATGTGGAAATAAATCAACTAATGGAGGTTATGCAGATGGTCCGGGTACTACTGCCCAATTCGATTCTCCTCAACAAGGCTGCTTCGATGAAAATGACAACTTTTACATATGCGACCAGGGTAACAGTATAATCCGTAAAGTGGAGCCAAATGGACAAGTTACCACATTTGCTGGTCGTCGTGGAGAATATGGCTTGGCCGATGGCGATTTGCGCCTAGAAGCTCAGTTTAACCGCCCTCACGGTATTGCGTATAATCAAAATACCGGTGAATTTTACATTGCGGATAAAAACAACAAACGTATCCGTATTATAACGAAAGAATAATATTAATGGGAAACATAAGTATGAAAAAGTATTTATTAACATGGATACTGCTTTGGGGGTGCTTTTCCATAGCATTTGCTCAAAAAAATGTATCTGAAGTCACCGGAGTTGTTCTTGACGAAAATAAAGAACCTCTGATTGGTGTAAACATTGTGATAAAAGACCAACCTGGTTTAGGCACCATTACAGATGTTGACGGTAAATTCCGCATCAAAGCCGCTTCTTATCAAATATTGGTTTTCTCTTATATCGGTTATGACAAACAAGAAATGCCAATTGAAGGACACAAAACATTAACAATAAACATGAAGCCCTCAAGTAGCAGTGTATTGGATGAAGTGACTATTACCGGTACCGGTATACAAAAGAAAGCCACCATTACCGGAGCTATTACTACAGTAGACTTAGGAACATTGAAAAGTTCAGGTTCAGCAAGCACCAGCATAACCAATGCACTGGCCGGTAATGTAGCAGGTATCATCGGTATGCAAACATCAGGTGCACCTGGTGAAGTTTCAAGATTCTGGATACGTGGTATTTCCACTTTCGGTGCTAGTGCAGATGCTTTGATACTTGTTGATGGCTTCGAACGCTCTATGGATGAACTGAACATCGAAGATATAGAATCATTCTCCGTATTAAAAGATGCTTCTGCCACTGCCATTTATGGTTCACGAGGTGCAAATGGTGTAGTATTAATCACGACTAAACGTGGTAAAGAAGGTAAGGTTAATATTGATATAAAAATGGAAGGTGGTTACAATACGCGTACACGTACTCCAGAATTTGTAGACGGTATCACATATGCCAATATGCTGAATGAGGCATTGATAACGCGTAATCAGGAGCCGCGATTCACACCAACAGAAATGGGTATCCTGCAACAAGGTCTCGATCCAGATCTCTATCCCAACGTTAATTGGAAAGACGTATTATTACGGGACGGGGCTTGGACAGAACGCGCGAATATCAACATTAGTGGTGGTGGTTCTACAGCACGCTACTTTGTTTCCGTAGGTTTTCTGAACCAAGGAGGTATGTACAATGTTGATGAAGGCCTGAAGAAGGATTATAATACAAATGCCAATTTGAATCGTTGGAACTACCGTATGAATGCAGACCTCAATGTGACCAAAACAACCTTGGTCAGTGTAGGTATTGGTGGATCATTGGATTTACAGAATACACCTGGCATGAGTAACGATGCCATTTGGGGATCCATCACAGGACAGAATCCTGTCAGCATTCCTTTAATGTATTCAGATGGTAAAGTACCAACAACAGGAACTGACAATAGAATGAACCCATGGGTAATGGCTACACAAACCGGTTACAAAGAAACTTGGTTAAATAAGATTCAGACAAACATAACCTTGGAACAAAAGCTTGACTTTATTACCAAAGGATTAAAATTCATAGGACGTTATGGTTTTGATACGAATAATAAGAATGAGAATAACCGCATCAAGCGCCCGGAACTGTGGCAAGCAGAGGCCCGTCGTGACGATAAGGGAGCTTTGATAATGAACCGGGTAGCCGAAGAACAACTGATGACCCAATCCAGCTATACAGACGGTTATCGTAACGAAAATCTGGAAGCTGAATTACACTACAACAAACTATTCGGCAACAAACACGATGTAGGTGGCACCTTGAAGTACTTCCAATACCAGAAAGTGAAAACAGCCGATGTCGGTGATGATATCATGAAAGCCGTTGCACGCCGTTCACTCGGTTTTTCCGGCCGTGTCACATACGGATACGATTATCGCTACTTTGCTGAATTCAATTTCGGATATACTGGTTCCGAGAACTTCGAAAGCGGTAGCCAGTTTGGTTTCTTCCCGGCAGTTTCTTTAGGTTGGAATATCGCTGAAGAAAAATTCATCAAAGAACGTTTCAAATGGCTTGATATGTTCAAGATACGTTATTCTTATGGTGAGGTAGGTAACGACCGATTAGACTCGAATGAATGGGTTAATCGCTTCCCCTACCTAAATTCATTCGGTACTTTCGATCCGGGATGGGACTACGGTGATACAAATAACTCTTATTATTTTACAGGCTACCACTATTCGCAGATTGGTGCGGTAAACTTGACGTGGGAAAGGGCAAAAAAACACAATTTGGGTGTAGACCTTGCTCTTCTGAATAATAAGTTCTCTTTAACAGTAGATTTCTATAAAGATACCCGTGACCAAATCTTTATGAAACGCCAATATCTGCCACAAACAGTTGGAGTAACCAGTCAACCGTGGGCCAATGTCGGCAAAATGGAATCGAAAGGTATTGATGGGAACTTCACATATCACGAGAAAATTGGACAAGTAGATTTCACAGTACGTGGAAATCTTACTTATACCCAAAATGAAATAGTCGAATATGACGAGCAAATGAACTCTTATACTTATCAAATGACAGAAGGTTTCCGCTATAACCAAGCTCGCGGTTTGATTGCATTAGGATTATTTAAGGACTATGATGACATTCGAAATAGCCCACAACAAACATTTGGTAATTATATGCCAGGAGATATCAAATATAAAGATGTAAACGGTGATGGCGTAATCAGTGATTTGGACGTGGTACCCATCGGTTCTACCAGTACTCCTAACTTGATTTATGGTCTGGGATTTTCTGCCAGTTGGAAAGGAATTGATTTCAGCGTTCACTTCCAAGGAGCAGGCCAATCAGCTTATTTCATAAACGGACCGGCAGTACATGCATTCTCTAATGGAGATTGGGGTAATATCTTAAGCGACTGGGCAGAACCCGGCAACCGATGGATTGCAAAGGAAATATCAGGAGACCCTGCAACGGAAAACCCCAACGCTAAATACCCGCGCCTCAGCTATGGCGGAAATAGCAATAACTATCGCAACTCTACATTCTGGTTGCGCGACGGTTCTTACTTGCGTTTAAAAACGTTGGAAGTGGGATATACCTTCCCCCAGAAATGGACCAACAAGCTCCGAATGAACAAGGCCCGCCTGTATTTCCTAGGAAATAACTTAGCGGTATGGGATTCCTTGGAACTTTGGGATCCGGAGTTAGCAAGCGGTGACGGTATGAAGTACCCATTAGCCAAATCATTTACTTTAGGTTTGAATGTAACTTTCTAAAAGACATAATTCATGAAAACAAAATATATACTTTTTGCGATAGCACTGGGAGCAGGAGCATTAACCTTCTCCTCTTGTAGTGACTATTTGAGTGTAGACCGTTATTTTAATGACCGAATGACGGAAGAAAAGCTATTCGAAGATAAAAAATATGCTGAAGAATGGCTGGCTGGAGTGTATTCACATCTGATAAAGTGGAACGAAGATGTATGCAGTAAAGGACATACTCCACACAATTTCTCAGATGATATGTATTTCGGAGACCGTACCGGATTATATCGAATGCTGAAATATGGACTATACAATGAAGATAGTTTTCAGAGTTCTTGGGGAGATTGTTATACTGCTATCCGTGATGCTTCCACTTTCATCAGAAACATTCATCGCAATAAGGACTTGAACGAGCAGGAAATAACAGACCAAAGAGGTCAAGCTCGCTTCTTACGTGCTTATTATTATTGGTTATTATTACGTAAATATGGCCCTATACCCATTATTCCGAATGACGGAGAGATAGACTATTCAGATAGTTATGAAGATTTAGCATTGCCACGTAACAGTTACGACGAATGCTCTGATTACATAGCTGAAGAGTTAAGAATGGCCGCGGGTGAATTGGAAAAAGACCGTACTAGTACTGAAATAGCCCGTGCCACTCGTGGAGCAGCGCTTGCACTCCGAGCTAAGGTATTACTTTACGCTGCCAGTCCGTTGGCTAATGGAAATACAGATATGGCCGATTTAACTGACGATACAGGCAAGAACTTGATTTCTCAAGAATACGATGAGTCTAAATGGGCACGTGCCGCAGCTGCAGCACTTGACGTAATGAAGCTTGGCAAATATAAAATCTATGTAGCCGACCGCCGCAACAATAATGATGGAGGTGAAGCCTACCCCATGACAATTTTGCCACCCATAACAGACGAAAACAGAGAATATTCAACCCATGACTGGCCTGAAGGCTGGCAGAACATCGACCCGTTTGAATCCTACCGCTCCTTGTTCAATGGAGACTTAATAGCCTCAAACAATCCGGAATTGATATTCACACGTGGCGTAAATACGAGAAAAGGAGGGGAAGATATCCAAGTCATGGTACAACATCAGATGCCTTTTCAGATGAAAGGTTATAATTGTCACGGCATGACATTGAAACAGTGCGATGCTTACTACACAAATACCGGTGAAGACATCCCGGGAAAAGATGATTACCTAGGTCGCGGTGACGGTAGCAAACGAAGAGCGGGCTTTGTAACAAAAGATACAGAAGAACAATACAAACCATTAAAAGAAGGAGTATCTTTGCAATATGCCGAGCGTGAACCTCGTTTTTATGCATCTGTAGCTTATAATGGCAGTGTTTGGGAAATGTCAACTTCTTATGATGACTACAACCGCTTCTACCGTGCATGGTATTATCACGATTCAAACGACGGAAAAGTTGCGCAAACTGGTGAACTCTATCTACGCACCGGCATTGGTGTAAAGAAATTCTACAACCCGCAAGATTCATATATGAACGGTGGTAGAATTATCCCGAAACTTGATACAGCAATCCGTTATGCGGAAGTGCTACTGATTTACGCTGAAGCCTTGAATGAGTTAAATGGTACTTATGAAATCGCTTCTTGGGATAACAGCCAAACTTACTCCATCAAACGTGACAAAGAAGAAATGGCGAAGGGAATTGAACCCATCCGCATTCGTGCCGGACTACCCAACTATTCAGACGATGTGTACAACAGCAAAGATGAATTCCGTAAGAAACTGAAACGCGAACGTCAAATCGAATTGTTTGCCGAAGGTCATCGTTATTACGACCTGCGCCGTTGGAAAGATGCGCCTGAAGAAGAAGCTACCATGACTTATGGCTGCAACATCAACGTCAGCTCAAGTGAAAGCAATCGCGAGTTATACTACATTCCCACTGTTGTACCATCATTGCCGGCCGTCTTCACCAAAAAAATGTATTTTTGGCCGATTGCCCACAACGAACTAAAGAGAAATGCCCGCCTGACACAAAATCCAGGTTGGACCTATTATGATTAATACATTAT